>ENA-UBDJ01001308-UBDJ01001308.1-human-gut-metagenome-genome-assembly--contig:-NODE-1308-length-11291-cov-4.459238_pt1 | contig 11291 bp, 8 predicted proteins | sample MGYA00244279_ERZ654774 | MGnify/ENA primary metagenome ERZ654774 (study PRJEB26926, sample SAMN06164701) | human gut metagenome | biome: ENVO:00009003; feature: ENVO:2100002; material: ENVO:00002003...
GAGATTTCTGCCTGTCTCGTGGGCTCGGAGATGTGTATAAGAGACAGGGACAACAATATGCTCTCGACGGTACTCCGTTATGGACAAATGGTTGGTGTGGTGATCCGCAAATGTTGCTTAGCTATACCAGAGAGGTTACTAATATCAGTGGTGATGCTACTATGTATCAGGGTTATCGCTTTGGTAAATATGAAATTAAGGTAGGTGCTACTGGTACTCCGGACAATGATTATGTCATTATGCGTTATGCTGAGGTACTTATGACAAAGGCAGAATGTATTCTTCGTACGGGAGGTAATCCGCAGGATGCAGCAGATTTAGTGAATGAAGTGCGCAGAAGAAACTTTGATACAACCAATGAGTTGACTGGTTCCGATCTTGCAGCTACGATAGCCTATAATGGAGTTTCTGTAAAGTATGGCCGTTTGCTTCAGGAATTGGGCGTTGAGTTTGCATTGGAAGGTTTACGCCGTAGTCAGTTGATACGTTTTGATGATAATTTTACGAAAGGTACCTGGTGGGAACATACGCCTACCAATGATACCAAACGTAATCTGATGCTGATTCCATTTGACCAATTGCAGCGTAACTCCAATTTGGTACAAAATCCGAAATAATAAACAATATCCGGTCAGAGAGCAGTCAGAGTGCACTGACCGGATACTTTAATTATCATATGACAATGAAAAAACTCTTGATTTTATGTGCCGTCCTATTCTGCTTTATGCACGTTTCGGCACAACAGAACCTATCAATATCATCACCTGACGGGAAACTTAAATTCTCATTAAAAGTTACTCCGGAGAATATTTCTTATGAAGTTAATTACAAAAAACAGCCATTGGTGGAGAATTCTTCGTTAGGATTCAATTTCGACAGTGGTGAATTTGGCAGTAATCTGAAGGTGGGTAAAGTACGGAGGAAATCTATTGATGAAACTTATGAATTGGTAGTAGGAAAGGTGAGCACGGCACGAAACCATTGTAATGAAATGGTGGTACCTTTACAGGAGAAAGTATCTCCGGGAAGGTTGATTAATCTTGTGGTACGGGCTTTTAACGATGGAATAGCTTTCCGCTATGAGTTTCCTGAACAGGAAGGATGGAACTCCTATGTCATGTACGATGAGAAAACTCAATTCAGGTTAAGCGGCAATCCGATGGCATTACTGATGTATTTACCTGGGTATATCAATACACATGAAGGGGTTTATACACATACAGGATATGATAAAATAGCTAAAAAGCGCCTTATTGAAATGCCTGTTACCCTGGAGTTTGAGAATGGGGTATTTATGTCAATCACAGAGGCGGCTATTCGTGATTATGCAGGTATGTATCTGGTGAAGGAGAAGGATGCTTTTACAGGTAAACTTTCACCACGTCTTGGACAAGAGAAGATTAAAGTGGAAATCAATGAATTCCCACATCGTACTCCCTGGCGTGTTATTTCTGTTTCCGACCGCATAGGCGGACTTCTTGAAACGAATATCCTTACCAGTCTGAATGAACCCTGTAAGATAGAAGATACCTCATGGATTAAGCCTTGCCGCACTACATTTACCTGGTGGAATGGTAATGTGGTGCCTGATAGTACATTCTCTCCTGGTAATAACTTTGAGACGAATAAGTATTATATAGATTTTGCAGCTCGTAACGGACTGGATGCTCATGGCATTTATGGATATGCTGAAACCCCATGGTATTATGATGATAATTTTAATTTCGGTTGGGCTGGTCCCAATGCTGATATTACTCGTCCGATACCGTGTTTGAATATGCCCCGTATTGCTGATTATGCAAAGAGTAAGGGAGTGGGAATACATTTGTGGGTACATTGGCGCCCTCTATATGATAAACTGGAGGAGGCTTTTGCACTTTATGAAAAATGGGGTGTAAAAGGGTTGATGGTTGATTTTCTGGATCGTGATGATCAGGAAATGATACGTATTCAGGAAGATATTCTGAAAGCGGCTGCTAAACATCGTTTATTTATTCAGTTTCATGGTTCCAGTAAGCCTTCAGGACTTACACGGACTTATCCCAATGAATTTACTCGTGAAGGCACGCTTAATTATGAAGTTTGCAAATGGGATACATTGGTGAATGCCGACCATGATATTTCCATTCCATTTACTCGCTTATTGGCAGGACCTGCAGATTATCACTTGGGTGGTTTTCGTGCGCTTCCTCGTTCTAAGTTCAAAATTCAATATGTTAATCCCTATGTAATGAGTACCCGTTGCCACATGATGGCAATGTATGTAGTTCTGGAAAATCATCTTACATCCTTGTGTGATAAGCCGGAAGCTTATGAAGGACAACCAGGTTTTGAGGTTTTACGTACTGTCCCAGGTACTTGGGATGAAATACGTGTACCGTTGGCTGAGTTTAATAAGTATGTTACAGTAGCTCGTCGTAGTGGTACGGATTGGTGGGTAGGAACGTTGAATGACGGTACAGCACGCACATTGAATCTGAAATTAGATTTTCTGGAGGATGGTAAATATCAGGCAGAGATATATACCGATGCTCCGGATGCGGACGAGAATCCGAATCATTTGAATAAAGAGACTCGTACAGTAACTCGTAAAGATGTGATAGAGCTACCTTTGGCTGCCGATGGTGGTTCGGTACTACGCATTTCTAAATTGTAGCGGAATATGGTCAAGAAATATGTATGGCTGCTTGTGAGTCTTCTGATGATATGTGGGCTTACAAGCTGCGAGAAGTCAGAATCGGAGGAGAGTGGGCAAACTTTGAGTGTACAACTTTCTCAAAATGAAGTTACGGCTGTTGATGGAATAGTATCTGTTGAAATGACGATAGGTGGCTTTACACAGTTGGATTATTTGGAAATTACGAAGGTCGGTAGTGTGAAAAGTGCGACTGAGAAATGTATGAAGTCAAGTCTTTCGGAGAAATATATCTATCAATATACAGTGAAAGAAGATGATGATGATCAGTTTATTTTTGAGTTTGTAGCTGTGGGTAATGGCAATAAATCATCGGAAGCGGTCAGATTGGATGTGAATAGGGGTATTATCAAGGAATCGAAAGCATTGGCTTTTACTAATCTGAAATGTATATCCCGGGTTACTGGAGCTGAGGTGAATGGTACCAATGGCCTGCCTGCTGTCGAATTTGAAGTAAATAACCGTACCAATGAACAGTATAATGTAGGTGGTACTGATTTGGGAATTGTTTGGGAACTTCAGCCGGGACGTTATGGACTTTTCTTTGGTGATACATTTGGCAGTGATTTCTATCCGAATTTTGTCAATCCGGGTCCTAATGGTGGTAGTTGGAGAAGTAATGTATTGCTTTTCTCTGAAGATTCAGATTTGTCCGATGGCTTGGTTATCAATGGTGCGGCAATGGATGAGAGTGGTAAGAATGCCCGTGAAATATGCTATGGTGGTAAGGATGGTAGTGGCAATGGTGACTGGACTTCTATCCCCACGGCCGCTATTCGTGCAAATGGAACAGATTATGTCCATTATATGAATATCCGTAATTGGGCAGGATGGATGACCAATTATTCCAGCCTTTATAAGTCTATAGATAACGGAGCGAATTGGGTACGCTGCCAGGATGTAAAGTTTGGCTCAATGAGTAATTTCGGACAAGTCGGATATTTTAAGAAAGACGGTTATGTTTATATGATGGGCACTATAACTGGACGTGATAATAAACCACATCTTGCGCGTTTCCATGAGGAAAACATTGAAAAACAATCAGAGTATGAGTTTTGGAATGGTAGCGGATGGGCTAAAGATAATGAAACAGCCGCCGTTCCGCTTTTTGATGATATAGCTGGAGAACTCTCTGTAGCCTATCATCCGAAGTTCAATAAGTGGATACTGCTTTATTTCAATGGTACCCGCTATGAAATATCTTTCCGTGCAGCTGACCACATTACAGGGCCATGGAGTGAACCTGCAAAGTTGGTAGATGGTTGGCAATATGCCCAACTTTACGGATCATTTATTCATCCGTTATCGCTTGAAGGTGATACTCTTTACTTTATTATGTCCATGTGGTTGCCATATAATTCATATTTAATGTCGGTAGAATTGCTTAGCAAATAAGTTTGATTTCAAATATATCTTATCTCTAAAATATAAAAGCGTCGAAATAATCTTTCGGCGCTTTTATATTTTAAATACATACATTTTGCTCTCTTTTTATTCTTTCTACTTAACAGAAAGTAGCGGCTTTTTGCTATATCTTTTTTAATTCGTTACTTTTGTACCCTAAAATAAAACAATATGAAAGCTCGTTCAGTAATCCATATATCAATCATCGGTCTTTTATTCATTGTTCTGATACAATTGGGTGGAATGATTTATGCCTATAAAGCCCAGATGAAAGTAGCGGAACAGTCGCTTAACAAATACTTCTGGATGGCGTTTACTGAGACAGTGGACGATATGGTGAATAATTTACCTTATCCTGACGGGACAGTTGTGAGTGTTATTTATTTCCCACATCGGTTAGGTTTGAATCAGAATGAATTTAGTCAGGTTGGTGCCCAACAAACGGCACAAACTTTACGAAAAGTATATAAACAGAAAGAGTTTCCTTTAGCTAAACTGGACAGCGTATTGCAGAGTAAACTGGAACATGCTTATATTAAAGGAAATGTAACGGTGGAGCGGTTTAATACAGATACGGGAGAAATATTGGAAAGTACTCATTCTGATATACACGCAAACAGCACTGCCATAACTTCTGAGAAGGCTTTTATATACAAAGAAAAGGGAGAAGCTGTACGAGCCATTGTAGTTTTTCCTTTTGGGGATGTAATGCAGAATGTATTGCTTCTATTTGTCGTTACTTTCTTACTGCTGGGTGTAGTTGTCTATGCACTGGTCCTGCAAATGAAATCTCTTATCGGGCAGCAACATAATTTGCGGAAACAGCAACAGGACTTTTATACATTGGCTGAACAAATGCGCATTCCGGTTTCTGAAATTGTATCGGAAATGTCGCATGAGACCTGGGAAGTGATAGAGAAAAAGAGTACTGTTCTACTGGGTATGACGGAAAAAACACTCTCGAATGCAAAGGCGGAAGCATTGCTTGAACCTACTCGCAGAAAGATTCCATTAAAAACTCTTTCTGTCATTAGTATTGCCGGCTTGCTTTTATTATTATCAGTATGGGCGGTTTATGTATATCATATCAGTTACCGGCAAATGGAACTTCGCGCTCAAGAGCATTTTGAAAAAATGTTTTATGAAGAAACCTATTATAACCGGTATATTTCGTTCCTTACTGCTAATAAAGGTGTGGGAGAAGCGGTTAAGGTTACAGGTATCACTCCTTATGTTGATAGGGTAGTTAAGAATTTTCGAAAACTTTATCTTGATAAGGGATATCATATCTGGCGAAATAATGTTGTTGTATATCATGTGGATTCAAAATTTGACGAGAGCTATCAGTTGCATGCTGCCTATATCATGCAAGACAGCATTAATAATAATGCTCGGACACCAATAACTTTTTCTTTGCAATTTGCCGATAGTGTTTTTGGTGGAGAACTTCGCAAAGCTGGCGTATCAGATGAAATTGATATCCATCAGATGAAATATCCTTCGCAAGAAGTGATAGGCTCTGTAGTAAATTCCCATGTAGGTATCATGGATATGACGACAAAGCTTATACCATTGAATAAAGATAGTACCGAGTGTGTACGTGGTATCGTGCGCTCACCTCAGAAATCTATAATTGCTTCTATTTGGTATATGCTTTTGCCTCTTGGCGTTACTTTTTTGTTTATGTGTGGTTGTGTTTATTTCCAGATACGTATTTGGTATGTGCAACGTAAGTTGAAGCAATTTCAGAAAGACTTTACTTACTCTATGATACATGACATGAAATCTCCTCTGAGTTCTATAATGATGGGAGCTCATATTCTGGTGAGCGGTAAGCTGGCAGATAAACCGGAAAAGATGGAAAAGTACAAGCAGGTAATAATTGATGAGTGTGAACATTTGCTGGCACTCTCCGGCCGGGTATTGATGCTGACTCAGATAGAACGGGGTGAATTGGAACTTCATAAAGAAATTATTCCCTTAGCTCCTTTGTTGAAAGATATCACAGAAAAGTATCTGCTGAAAGCAACTAAGAAAGTTAGCTTCATGATAAAGTGTGAAGAGACATGTTCAGTGCATGCAGATATCTTCTGTTTGCGTGAAATACTTGGCAATCTGATTGATAATGCGATTAAATATTCAAAGGATGAAGTGGAAATTATTCTTTCCTGTGAAGAGGTGGCCGGTTCTACACTAATCAAAGTGCGTGATAACGGTATCGGAATTCCGCTGAAAGAGCAATGGAAGATATTTAATAAGTTTGAGAGACTGTCCGCCAATAATCGTAAATCAGGTATTTCGGGCTTTGGCTTGGGATTGAGTTATGTGCTTCAGGTGATGAAAGCGCATGATGGCATGATTAGTGTAGAAAGCGTAGAGGGAAGCTACAGTGAATTCACCATGCGCTTCCCTCTGAACTGAAGTAATCCGTCACTTATTTCTCTGCAAACAGAATGATTTCTTCCGGTTGTGTAGAGTGTTCTACCATTAGATTCCAGCTACTTTCTTTTTTGTTCCATTCGTAGCTTTGGTAATTTACGCCCATTCCATTGATTTGGTAAACGGCTTTGGTCTTTACATCGGTGTAGGCATTGTCCTTGCTGTTCCATGCTGCGTATTCCACGTTTACTTCTCCACCGTCGTATGAGAAGTTCAGGCAATACTGTTTCTCGAAGCGTTGGTTGCCTTTACTCCATTTCGATACCTCTTTGCTGGATACACGTCCTTCGGCATCATACGCATAGTTATATTGCAGATGATTCTGAAGATATTTATCCTCTTTCACTTTGTATACGTTTTTGGTTTCTACACGATCTCCGTCCATGCGGGTGTTGTAGACAAAACCTTCCAGACTGTTGTTATTTACTGCGTTTACGATTGAAGTTACTGCAAATACTACTGATAATACTAAAGTTTTCATAATGGTGCTATTTTTTTAATTATACATTCTGTTTTCTTTGTCCTTTCGACATTGCAAAGGTAAGCTGGTGGCAGCGGAATGAATGTTATCTCAATGTTATCATTAGGTTAACGTAGAAAAACATTATATTTGTCCCCCAAACAATAGCAAGATGAAGCTTCGCTCACTCTATATCCTCTCTATTATAGGATTGTTTCTCGTTGTGGTAATACAATTGGGAGGCATGATATATGCTTATGACAGCTATAAAAATGAGGCGAAGCGTACACTGAACGAATGTTTCCGGCAAGCTTTTATAGAAACGGTAGATAACCGGGTGAATAACCTGCCTTTTCCTGATTATACCGTACCATTCTATTCGTACATCCGCAGGGATGAAAAGATGCCTTACGATGAAATGGTATTTTTGGGATATCAGCAAGTAGCCTCTTTCCTGGAAGATGTTTATCATGTGGAGATACCTCTGGACGAGATGGAGAAGGTATTGGAAAAGAAGCTGAAATGGAAGAATATCGATAGGACCGTATGGATTGATTCGGTAGAAGATCACAGTAAATATTCCGCTTACAGGCGTTTCAAAACAGTTGTCTCGGAGCAGGCATGGCTGAATGAAAGTAAGGGTAAAGCGATAGAAGCTACCATTATTTCTCCTTTCCTTCCACTTGTGAAGGATGTGTTTTTCCTGTTCCTTCCTACTCTGCTATTAACTGCTTTCCTTATTTACAGTTGGGCACAGCAGATGAAGTATATCATCAGCCAGCGCCGGGGGATTGAGGAACAGCGCTCTGCTTTCTATGCTCTGGCGGAGAAAATGAGGTTGCCGATAGGTAAGGTGCGCAGGCAGATTCCTGAACAACAGTGGGAGGCCATAGAAACATCGAGCAGGCAGATTCTGGATATGACGGAGCAAACACTTTCTATGGCTAAAGAAGAGGAGTGGAAACGCCAGGCCCGTAAACAACATTCGTTTAAGGTATTCTTCATAGTCAGCCTGTTGGCAAGTTGTTTGTTGATGGTAGCCTGGTTTGCTTATTTGTATCGCACAGCTGCCCGTGAGACTGCTTATCAGGTGAATGATTGCTTTGAAGCGGCTTTCTATGATGAGGTGGTGGAACGTTATCCGTTGTTCCTTTCACAGACTAAAGGAGGAAAAAAGCCCGTAGAACAGAAATTGCCGGAGGAAGCTCCTTTTGCCAAGGAACAACAGAAATTTCTACAAGGAAAGGGGGCTGAGTATAGCATAAACCGTTTGTTTGTGGTACATACCTATAATACGATTGATCAGAATTATCGTCTTCGTGCAGCCTTGATTATGCAACGTGAGATCAATGAAAGTAGCATAGAAATGCCCTTATCTTCTCTATATCTGGATTCAGCTTTTGCGGAACGCTTAAGCCGGTTGGGCATAAAGTCACGTAGTGGTATTCGTCAGTTTCTCCATTCTTCGGATAGTACGGTTACAGAGGTTGGATACGCTTCCAGAAAGTATGGTGATTATACTTCTCAGTTTATTCCTTTGAAAGAAGATAGCACGCTTTGCGTGCAGGGAGTTGTGAAGAACCCTTATCGTCATGTGGCGACTTCTATCTGGTATCTTTTGCTTCCCCTGTGGATTACATTCCTGGTAATGCTCGATTGTATCTTCGGCCAGGTGAAAGTGCTTCGGATGCAACATCGTCTGGAGCAGTTCCAGAAAGACTTTACTTACGCTATGATTCATGATATGAAGTCTCCGTTGAACTCCATATTGATGGCGGCACATGTGCTGGCAGGGGGGAAACTGGCGGGTAAACCTGAAAAAGAAGAGAAATACCGCCTGGTGATGACGGAAGAGAGCGAGCATCTGCTGGCTTTATCGAACAGGGTATTGATGCTTACACAATTGGATGAAGGGCATTTGGAGTTGCATAAGGAAGATGCTTCCCTGCGTCCGTTGATTGATGATCTGGTTGCGAAGATTTCTCTGAAAGCCGGTAAGAGGGTGGAATTCAATACGGTTTATCATCGTTGTGAGACGGTCTATGCGGATGCTTTCTGCCTACGTGAAGTGCTGGGAAACTTATTGGACAATGCGATCAAGTATTCTCGTGAAGAGGTGAAAATAGACATTATCTGTGAGTCGGAAAGGGGAGTTTGCAAAATTAAGGTATGCGATAACGGATTGGGTATCTCCTTGAAAGACCAGTCGCGTATCTTCAATCGTTTTGAACGCTCTGCGGCGGCAGTACGCAGTAGTAAAGGGGGGGCTACAGGCTTTGGTTTAGGTTTGAACTATGTGCAGCAAGTGATGCTGGCACATGAGGGCAGGGTAGAGGTGGAGAGTGAAGAAGGCCGTTTCAGTGAGTTTACTCTTTATTTTCCGGTACGATCCTGACTTTACCATATATGGAATCGCAACTCCTGTGAACAGTCGTTGATAAATGCATCTTTGCTGAATGAACGCAGTTTCCAAAGGATGCAGATGTCGTCTATGCTACCGATAAGTAAGAATGTTCCGAATAATGTGAAATAATAATTCCCTGTTGCCATGCCATACAAAAGCGGAAGGATGCCTAACAACAGAATAGGTAAGAAGCAGGTTGTGCGATATTGCCACATTCTGATGGGTTCGTTGCAGTGGCAGAAACGTATGCCTCCCTTATGCTTTACGAAAGAGATGGACCGGAAACCTTTGGGCGAGAAGATTCCGAAGAAAAGTGCATGAAGCAATAGATTTACTCCAAAGCCTGCCAGGGCACACAACCAGAATATCAGAAATGATACATGAGCCATATCTTCTCCATGTATCCACCGGAATAAGAGCAGTATGGGTACTGTAAAAAGGATTGCAGCCAGTATTCCATACTTATTGATCTTATTTCCCGAAACCATGATTTCGGTTCCTTTCTTGCTTTGTACAATTGAGATATCCGCTTTCATTATTCGTTCTTTCTATTAATTGAAGAATATATTTGCAATGGCGTGTTTGAGTCCTGTGTACACAGGATTGACTGTGGCCATTAATACGTAAGCTGCCAAAACGATTGCAATACCTTTTGCTAATTCGATTCCTATTTTCTGAAATTTCTTCATGACTTGTTTATTATTTAAGTGATACATTGGGGTTATTTCGATGTTGCAAAGGTAAGGCGGCAGGGAGAGAAGGAATGTTATCACAATGTTATCTTTAGGTTAACGATCATAAGTTGATATGCAAGTTTAGTAAGGTATAAAGAGCTAATAAAACTTGCTGGCAAATCCTTTCTGTATGATTATGAGGTAAATGGGTATTCCAATATAAATCGAGTATCTCAATTCCCCTCCTCCGGGGAGGAGGAGAATTGAGATAGTATTGCTCGTCATTTGATTCATTACTATTTCAGCATAAATTAGCTCATTATCCTTAGTTTTGTCTGTTATTCTATTGGACTATTCCCATTATAATTGAAAATATCCCCTTGCTTCTTCTCTGCTTAATGATAATAATCAGTTGAAAAACATAGGTTTATAATAAAAATGAGACTCTCTATTTGTCCCCCCTGTTTCTTTCCTGTTTTATGTCTATCTTCTTATTTTTGTTCCGTTCTCGTAAGTAGATACGATACAACTATTATTAATCTATATCAGAAAGTAAAATTATGGAAAACCAGGGAATACTTCTTTATATCGGAATAGCCCTTATCATCTTATTGGTACTTTGGCATATCTGGACTGCCAATAATCTGATAGCAAAGCGGAATCGGGTAAAGCAATGCCGTAGCGGCATTTGCGTGGCATTGAAGCAGCGGAACGATATGATACCGAATTTGGTAGCTACCGTAAAGTCCTATATGGGATATGAGAATGAGACGCTAACCCGTATCGCAGAACTTCGTTCACGAACTTTTCAGCCTTCACAGGAGAGTGAACAGATAAAAACCGGTAATGAGCTTTCTTCTTTAATCTCCAAACTTCAATTATCCGTAGAAGATTACCCGGAACTGAAAGCAAGCGAACAGTTCACCCGACTGCAAAGGAGCATTGAAGATATGGAATTGCAACTGCAAGCTATACGCCGTACCTATAATGCTGCGGTCACCGACTATAATAACTCCATTGAGATGTTTCCCTCTTCCATCGTGGCCGTCCGGCAGAATCATCATCAGGAAGAACTGATTGATATTCCCGAACAGGAACAGCGGAATGTGGATGTCAGTGCACTTTTAAAATAGATGTAATATGGAATCAATTGACTTCAGAAGCCTTTCCGAAAGACTTCGTACCGAACTTTCCCGTGTATATTTCTGGCAGAAG
>ENA-UBDJ01001311-UBDJ01001311.1-human-gut-metagenome-genome-assembly--contig:-NODE-1311-length-11282-cov-5.831478_pt1 | contig 11282 bp, 10 predicted proteins | sample MGYA00244279_ERZ654774 | MGnify/ENA primary metagenome ERZ654774 (study PRJEB26926, sample SAMN06164701) | human gut metagenome | biome: ENVO:00009003; feature: ENVO:2100002; material: ENVO:00002003...
GCGCGCCCCGGGCGATCATCACGCCGTCACAGCCGGTGGCCTGCATCATCTCCACCGCATCCTCTGCCGAGTGGATGTCGCCGTTGCCCAGCACCGGCACTCTGACGGCATCCTTCACCCGGGCAATGATCTCCGGGTCGATGCCGGGGGTGTACATCTGCTCCCGGGTACGGGCGTGCACCGCAATGAGGGCTGCGCCGGCCTGCTCACAGGCCTTGGCACACTCCACTGCAGTGATGTGGTCGGCATCCCAGCCCTTGCGCATTTTCACGGTGACAGGCCGTTTTGTATTTGCCACAACCTGCTCCACGATGCGCCCGCAGCGGTCCGGGTCCAGCATCAGCTTGCTGCCTGCGCCGCCGGAAACGATTTTGGGGGCCGGGCAGCCCATGTTGATATCCACAAAGTCGAACTCGTACTGTTCGATGGCGGCGGTGGCTTCGCCCATGATCTCGGGCACTTCGCCAAAGATCTGCACGCCGTAGGGGGCACCGTTGGGTTCGGCCTTGAGCAGGCTGACGGTTTTGTGGTCGCCGTATACCAGCGCCCGGCTGGACACCATCTCACTGACGGTAAAACCGGCTCCGTGCTGGGCCATCAGCCGCCGGGCCGGGGCATCGGTAAAGCCCGCCATGGGGCCGAACACTGCCCGGTGGGGCAGGGAGATCTCCCTGATCTTCAAAGGGGTGTTGAAAGGTTCCATGATACTCCTTAGCGCTATCTGATTTAGTTGATAACATGATAAAATTTGGATTATAAGTATACCATATTTCCGGCGGCAGAACAAGAAGCGGAACATCTTTCTTGTCAGCGCGGGATTTTTCCGGTATACTGGGGGCAAAAGGAGGAGCGGCTGGAACACGGCAGCCAGCTGCACAAAAGAGATGGAATACAGAGCATGGAAAAAGCAGAACGGCGCAGGGGAGAGCATCCGCACCTCCCTGCTGGGCTACGGCTGTATGCGGTTCCCCACCACACCGGAGGGAGCCATTGACGAGCCCCGGGCCGAAGCGCTGCTGAATGCCGCGCGGGATGCGGGCGTGAACTATTTTGACACCGCTTACCCCTACCACGGCGGCCAGAGCGAGCCCTTTGTGGGCAGGGTCATTGCAAAGTGGCCCCGGGAGAGCTTTTATCTGGCCACCAAGATGCCGCTGTGGCAGTGCGGGAGCCTGGAGGAGGCCCAGCATATCTTTGAAGAGCAGCTCCGGCGGCTGGGCGTGGAGTACATCGACTTCTACCTGCTGCACTCCCTGCACGCCGCCCGGTACGACCGGGCCAAGGAAATGGGCATCGTGGACTGGCTGTGGGAGCAGAAAAAGCTGGGCCGCATCCGCAGCTTCGGCTTCTCCTGCCACGACAACGCGGCGGGTCTTGAGCACATCCTGCGGGATCAGCCCTGGGATTTCTGCCAGCTGCAGTATAACTATCTGGACACCGATGACCGTGCCGAGGAGATCTCGGGTGACCGCGGCTATCAGTTGACCGAGGAGCTGAACATCCCCCTCATCATTATGGAGCCCATCAAGGGCGGCACGCTGGCCAACCTGCCCCCGGAGGCCGAAGCGCCCCTCAAGGCCCTGCGGCCCGAGGCCTCGGATGCCTCCTGGGCCCTGCGCTGGGTGGGCAGCCACCGGAACGTCCATGTCATCCTCTCGGGCATGAGTGCCGAGGATCAGCTCACGGATAACCTGGCCACCTTTGCCCGCTTTGAGCCGCTGACCGCTGCAGAGACCGCCGCGGTGGAGCAGACCGCCGCCTTCCTGCACAGCCGCATCAAGGTCGGCTGCACCGGCTGCCGGTACTGTATGCCCTGCCCCATGGGGGTGGACATCCCGGACAACTTCAGCATCTGGAACAAGCTGGGGATGTTCGGCCAGCCCGAGGCCATCAAGCACCAGTGGGAAGCCCACTTCCCCGATGCCGAAAAGGCCAGCCACTGCGTCCGCTGCGGCAAGTGCGAGGCGGCCTGCCCCCAGCATCTGCCCATCCGCAATGCGCTGGCCCAGCTGCAGCAGGAGCTGGATCAGCTGTAATCTGCATCAGAAAAGCCACCGGTAAAAACCGGTGGCTCTTTTCTCTTATTCGCTCCACTCCATCCCGATCTTATCCAGCATTGCGCGGCGCTCAGGGGTGAGCTTGGGGTCGTGGGTGGTATCCCACTCCCGCATCCGGCGGAGCCAGTCGCCCAGGCAGAAGCCGGTTTCGTCGGATTTGTAGTTGGCGGCGGCGTGGAGGTTGCCGTGTGCCTTGTAGTAGGCCCTTGCCTGCTGATAGGCGGTTCCCCACTTGGCATCCCGGGCATCCCATACCATGCCGATGCTGTTCAGCTTTTTGATGTGGGCGGGCGTGACCTGATAGGAATCCGGGCGGTTCTTGCGGGCTGCACGCAGGTTGGAGATCCACACGCCCAGCCGGACACCATCGCTGTCCACATAGCTGGCGGGGACCAGCAGGTGCTTGTACTTGCGGGCATAGCGGGCGGCACTGCGGAAGTTCCGCTCCCAGTTGGCCTCGCGCACGGTGCCGTGGTCAGCAGTGGGATCACTGGGGCGGCGCTCGCCCTTGAACAGGGTGCGCAGCAGCTTGCGGCGCTCACTGCTCAGGGCGCTGCTGCCGGAGTTCAGGGCCTGCCGCTGGCGGTTGACCCAGCTGCCCAGCCAAACGCCGTCCGCGGTCTTGTAGACAGAGGGAATCTCCAGATCGCCGTGCTCTGTCTTGTAGGCCAGAGCCAGATCATAGCGCTCCTGCCAGGGGTCGTACTTTTCCCACACCATGCCCAGCTTGTCCAGCAGGGCCTTGCGCTCAGGGGTGACCCGGGCGCTGGAGCGGTCCGGGTTCAGGTAGGCATAGCGCTGGCGCGCCACCCACTTGCCCAGCAGTACTCCGTCCGGCGTGACATACTCCGAGGGGACGTTCAGGTTGCCGTGCTCATGGTAGTAGGCGGCGGCAACATCGTACAGGGACATCCACTTGCGGTCGTTGCGGTTGGTCCAGTCCATGCCCAGAGCGTCCAGCCGCTCCACCTGCTCCTGAGGCAGCTCGCCTGCCTTGTGAGCGGCGCGCTGGGCCCCCAGCCAGACCCCCAGACCGAAGCCGGAGGGCGTTTCGTACTTGATGGGTACTTCCAGATCGCCGTGTTCCAGATAATACTGGGTGGCGGCGGCATAGTTCTGCTCCCACAGGTCGTTGGAGGTGCTCCACACCATGCCGATGGCTTCCAGCCGCTCGATGCGGTTCTGGGTCAGGTTGCCGCCCAGATAGCGCTGGCGGTTGTAGACGATCCATTCGCCCAGTGCAAAATCATTTTTATCGCGGTAGCGCACCGGCACCAGAAGGTCGCCGTGCTCGGTGCGGTATTTCTGTGCGGAGGCAAAGCCCTTTTCCCAGGCAGCTTCCAGCCGGTGGTTCCAGCGGATGCCCAGTTTTTCCAGCTTGGCGGCCTGCTCAGCAGTCAGGCGGCCCGGGCGCTGCCCGGCCTGTACCTGCCGCTGGAGCTCGAGCCACTTGCCCACGGGCACGCCGCTGTGGATGGTATAGCTCCGGGGCAGCTCCAGGGTGCCCTCTTTGGCGGCGGCATCGGCGGCAGCCTGGCACAGCACCTCCCAGCGGGCCTCCATCTCCCGGCGCAGCTTGCCATACAGGCGGTAGGTCTGCTGCATGGGGCGCTCCTGCCGGAAGCCCGGCGTTTTGCTGCCGGCCCGGGTCATGGCCTCGGTGCAGTCACGCTGCAGGGTGCGGCCGTTGCCCAGCCCCTCAAACTGCGCCACAAGGTCGAACACCGGCACGCTGCGGCTGCCTGCAGCCACCAGCGCGCGGCAGAGCATCTGCTTGAAGGTGGACATCAGGCTGGATTGGCGCACCAGAATGACCCCGGCCAGCCCCTCCAGCGGCTGCTGGACTCCCGGCGCGTTGACGCAGAGCAGGACCTTGGGGCCGGGGGCCGTATCGGAGAGGAAGGTCTCCACGGCGGCAGAATCCGCAAAGCAGGCGTGATCTGCGGCGTAAAAGCGGACGGCAGGGTCCACAGTGCGCAGCAGCTGTTCCAGCTCCGTGCCCAGCTTTTCCTGATAGGCGGCGGATTCAAACAGGACCAGATAATGGCCGCTGGTATCGCTGAGCAGGCGGGGCAGCAGAACGGTCAGGTTCTCCACCTGACGCAGAGACCAGCTCAGCTCTTCATATTGAACGCGCAGGGAGGTGTCGCCCTTGGGCATACACAGGTTTTTGATCCGGGCGCGCAGGGTGGCCAGCTCCTCCTCCTGAGGCCAGAGCAGGGCCGCATAGGCTGAGGGCACCGGCATGGTCCCGGCGGCCATGGCCTCGGCCACAGTCATGTGGGAGACGATGCAGTCGGCAAACAGCTCCTGCGCGGCGGCGCAGACGGGGGCACCGTTGGGAACACCCAGCCCCAGCACCTTTGCCTGGGGGCACATCCGCAGCAGCTTCTGCACCGACTGTGCCCAACACACGGCGCTCAACTCATGGTAGCAGTCCAGCACGATGCAGCCGGGTTTCTGCTCCCCCAGCCGCACCCACTGCTCCGGGGTGGCGGCGGCCAGCTTTTCGCAATCACAGAAGCGGACATTGCCGGGCAGGGTGCCGCCGTTGTAGCGTGTCAGCTCTGCCTGCCGCAGGGCCAGACGCTGTGCACCGGCCACCAGCCAGAAAAAGGTAGTCTGGGGGTGAGCCTCCACCACCTTCCAGGCAATACAGCTTTTGCCGGTGCCGGTGGGATGGAACACGGCGGCCCGGTTCAGGGTCTCCAGAGACTGTACAGCTTTCTGAAAAGCGGCTTCGTTGACGGGATTCAGGGTCATCGACATGGTGGTAGTGTCCTCTCCGAGTTGCATGTTTGACATCGTTGGATACAACGAAAATATTTCATAGAATTAGTTTATCGCAAAAAACATTTTTCTGTCAAGCCCTTTGAAGAGAATTTAGGGCAAAACTTGGGAAAAGGATAAAAATATTCTGGAACCTGTGGCCGGAACCATGAACTTTGTGCGCAGCAACGGGGATACTGAAAGTGGAAATGCGTCCCGGAGCGGAGAGAAAGTATGACCCATGGCAGGAAGAAGGCTTCTTTTGCCCCGGCAGAGCTGCCCGGGCTGCACCGGGGAGATCCGGGCAGGAAGGCTGATGCGGGGCATCCAAGAAGCATTTCATCTTTGCGGCCGAAAAAATGAAAAATTCCCTCTTGACTTTATGAAAATAAAGCGTATAATGCAATCAACAAACCGATGAGGCGGAAGAGAACCTGCAAGCGCACTTACAGTGAGCCCGAATGGTGAAAACGGGCAGAGAGCGGGGCAGAGTTCGTGGGCCGCCGAGGGCCGGGCGAACAGGGCAGTGCCTTTAGTAGCTTGGGACGGAAGCCTCCGTTACAGGGCAGGGGAGTGTTGGCTCTCCGTTGAGGGGCTCCTGCAGTTTTCCATGGTGGAAAGACGAGCGGAGCAAGCAAGGTGGCACCGCAGATTCGAATTTCTCGACTCTGTCCTTGTGGATGAACACACAGGGACGGGGCCGTTTTTATTTTACCCGTTCCGCAGGTGGAGCGGGTTTTATTTATTTTTGGGCCGCCCGCTCCGGGAAAGGAGCAACCGCTATGAAAACCATGAACATGATCTCCCGCCGCAGCTTCCTGAAGGCTGCCGCCGCAGCCGCTGTCGTATCCGCACTGGGCCTGACCGGCTGCGGCTCCTCCGGCTCTTCTGCCGCAGCATCCAGCACCGCTTCCAGCGCTGCCGGTTCCGCTGCCGCCGCTTCTGAAGCAGGCCAGACCTTTAAGGTGGGCATCGTCAACTATGTGGATCATGCTTCCCTGAACCAGATCGTGGCCTCTGTTGAGAGCCGTTTGGATAAGGTGGGCGCGGAGAAGGGCGTGACCTTCGACTATGCCGATTACTACGCCAACGCCCAGGCTGACCAGTCCAACCTGAACCAGATCGGTGCAGACCTGGTGGCCGACCAGGTAGATGTCATCGTGGCCGTGGCCACCCCCACCGCCGCCACCATGCTGGCCGCTGTGGAAGATACCGACATCCCTGTGGTCTACTCTGCCGTCACCGACCCTGTTTCTGCCGGGTTTGATGGGGAGGAGGGCATCACCGGCACCTCCGATGCCCTGAACACCGAGGCCATTATGAGCCTCATCACTGCCATCAACCCCGACATTGACACCATCGGCCTGCTGTACGACCTGAGCCAGGATGCCTCCACCCAGGCCATCGCCGATGCCAAGGCGTTCTGCGACAGCAAGGGCATCAAGTACATTGAAAAGAACGGTACCACCACCGCCGAGGTGCAGATGGCTGCCGAGGCCCTTGTGGCCGCCGGTGTCAAGGCAGTGTTCACCCCCACCGACAACACCGTGATGACCGCAGAGCTGTCCATCTACGAGACCTTTACCGATGCAGGCGTGATGCACTTCACTGGTGCCGACAGCTTTGCACTGAACGGTGCCTTTGTGGGCTACGGCGTGGATTACGTCCAGCTGGGCGAGGCCACCGCCGATATGGTGGTGGAGCTGCTCTGCGAGGGTAAGACCCCCGCAGACCTGCCCTATCAGACCTTCGACAACGGCATCGTGACCATCAATACAGAAACGGCCGCAGCATTGGGCATGGACGACAATACCCTGAACATGATTAAGGAAGCCTTCAAGCCCTACTGCACCGAAATTGTGGTAGTGACCACGCAGGAGAATTTCTAAAAAGGAGTACATCAACCATGCTGGCGAGTATCTTTTCGCTCAACGTGATCCAGACGGCGCTGGAGCTGGGCTGCATTTACGGTCTGGTGGCGCTGGCGCTGTTTCTGAGCTATTCGATCCTGAACATTGCCGACCTGTCCACCGATGGCTGCTTCACCCTTGGCTGTGCCGTGGCCTGCCAGGTGGCGCTGACAGGCCACCCCATCCTGGCCCTGTTCGCGGCCATGGCGGCGGGTGTGTGTTCGGGCTTTGTCACCGCCTTTTTGCAGACACGTCTGGGCGTTGAGAGCATCATGGCAGGCATCATCGTGAACACCGGCCTGTATACCATCAATCTGGCGGTTATGGGCTTTTCGTCCACGATGTCCCTGGTCAAGACCGATACAGTGTTCTCGCTGGCAAAATCCGCACTGGCCTTTACGGGCGGCTGGTATAAGCTGGTCATCGCGGCGGCGGTCATTGTACTCGCCTGTGCCGCCATGGTGGGTTTCCTGGGCACCCGGCTGGGCCTTTCCATCCGCGCCACCGGCGACAACGCCGCCATGGTGCGGGCCTCCAGCATCAACCCGGCCTTCACCATCACAGTGGGCCTGTGCATCTCGGGCGCGCTGACCGCCCTTTCCGGCGGCCTGCTGGCCCAGTATCAGAAGAGCAGCGACATCAACGTGGGCACCGGTATGGTGACCATTGCACTGGCTTCCCTTATCATCGGCGAAACGCTGGTGGGCAAGCGCACCATGGTGCGCCGGGTGCTGGGCGTGGTATTCGGCAGCTGCCTGTATCGCTTTATCGTGGCCGTGGCCCTGCGCTTCAATGTGCCCGCCGCCGCCATGAAGCTGGTGAGCGCCCTCATCGTGGCTGTAGCCATCTCGATGCCCGCCATCCGGGCAAAGTTTGCCTTTGAGCAGCGCAAGCACAATGCCCGGAAGGAGGTGCACTGAGATGGAAATGCTGGAACTGAACAACCTGCACAAGACCTTTAACCCCGGCACCGTCAACGAAAAAGTGGCCCTGAACGGTGTGAGCCTGCACATGGAGGCAGGCGACTTTGCCACCATCGTGGGCTCCAACGGCGCGGGCAAATCCACCATGTTCAACGCCATCACCGGCGGTTTTATTGCCGACGAGGGCAGCATCGTGCTGGGCGGGCAGGACATTACCTTTGCGCCCGAGTACGAGCGCAGCAAGGTCATCGGCCACCTGTTCCAGGACCCCCTCAAGGGCACGGCCCCCAATATGACCATTGAGGAAAACCTTGCGCTGGCCTATCTCCGGGCAGGAACCGCCCCCCACGCTATCTTCTCCCGCATCTCCCGCAAGGATAAGGAGCTGTTCCGGGAAAAGCTTGCCCTGCTGAACATGGGCCTTGAGGACCGGATGAAGCAGCCGGTGGGCCTGCTCTCGGGCGGCCAGCGGCAGGCGCTGACCCTGCTCATGGCTACCCTCGTTACCCCCAAGCTCCTGCTGCTGGACGAGCACACTGCCGCCCTGGACCCTGCCACGGCGGAGAAGGTGCTGGAGCTGACCAAGAGCATCGTGGCCGAGAAAAAGATCACCTGCCTGATGGTCACCCACAACATGCATCAGGCCCTCGAGCTGGGCAACCGCACCCTGATGATGGACGGCGGCCGCATCGTGTTCGATGTCAAGGGCGAGGAGCGCAGTAAGATGACCGTGGACGACCTGCTGGAAAAGTTCCGCGAGAACGCCGGCAAGGCCCTGGACAATGACCGCATCCTGCTGAGCAAGGTGGAAGCGGGCAACTGAAAAGAAACTCAAAATACCCTGTCTGGACCCGAAACCGTGTCAGACAGGGTATTTTTGATACAACAAGGAGAAAACGAGATGAAAATTACGATCCGTACCCCGCAAATGCAGGATTATGACCGATTTTCTGCTATTATGGATCAGGTCCAGCAGATGCATGTCGAGTGGCGGCCGGATGTCTACAAGCCGGCCAGCCCATTGATCACAAAGGAACTGTTTGGCGAACTCCTGAAAGGGGACAGCTGGTATATTGCCGAGACGGACGGCATCGTTGTTGGTGTTCTGGAAGTGTTTAAGCGCCATGTGGAAGGCCCGGCACAGGTGACGAAAGATATTTTGTTCGTCAGCACCATGGCGGTGGATGAGGCGTATCGCGGCAAGGGAATCGGGCACCAGTTCTTTGATAAGGTGAAGCAACTCAAAGCAGAAAAGGGATGCGACACCATTGAACTGCAGGTGAACGCTAAAAATAAAATGGCGTATGAGATGTACCGGAACTACGGCTTTACGGAAAAGTCCATCAATATGGAGCTGAAATAAAACGATTGTAATTCTCCTTGTATATGTAGTCATAATGTGATACAATGCTTTTGACAGGAGGTGTCACTTATGATGCAGACATTTGTTCGCCCATCCCGTGATCTGCGCAACCACTACGCTGAAATTTCAGAGATGTTGAAAGACCACAACCATGTTATTATCACAAATCATGGTCGTGGGGAATCCGTCCTCATCAACATTGAGGACTACGCCAAGTATGAGGAGTTCATGCACCAGCGGTATGTTGCCGAGGAGCTTGCCAAGGCAAAACAGCAGGCGGCAGACCCCAACACGCAGTGGACAGAGCATGAAAGCGTATGGGAGACGCTCCACGAACAGTATGACGTATAAGATCAAATACCTGCCCCTTGCTGTACAGGACTTGAATGACATTGCCCGGTATTTGTCCGGCTTCTACCCCCAAACGGCCCGCCGTGTGCTGAAAGAAATGCGGGAAAAGATCACAAAGCTGGGGGATACCCCACGGATGTGTGAAGTCTATGCCCTTGACCCGACCTACCGCAAGCTGGTGGCAGACCAGTATCTGGTGTTTTACCATGTCAATGAGAACGTCAAGGTGGTGGAGATCCACCGTGTACTGCGCGGCTCATGGAATTTGCCGCAGTACCTGGAATAAAACAAAGAGCAGAGCGCTCCAGCCAACTGGCCAGACGCTCTGCTCTTTTTAATGCAATATACTGAAAACCAGAACTTACTTCACGTATTCAACGGTGTACTCGAAACCGTACTCTTCCTGCAGTTTCTTGACGGCAGGCTCGCAGTCCTCGATGAAGCTGGGTGCGTAGACGGAAGCACCGTTGTGGTCCTTCTTGTAGTCCTCCACGATCTGCTGCAGCTTTGCCCAGCCCTCGTTGGCCTTGGCGTTGTCAACAGTGTCGGGGAAGTTGATGATGAATTCACGGTGCTGCGGAATACGAGCTTTCATAAGTGATATCTCCTTATTTGACAATTTGTAGTTTGTTACTTGATTTATACAGAAGCATAATGCTTTTGTAGATAACGGATAGATTGTATAGAAGGATGGCCTGCCCTCTGTGCCCGGCTGCTGCCGGTTTCAGACGGAGAGGTTATATATCTGGCAGGCATTCTCCACCGTCTGCCGGAACACCTGCTCCGGTTCCTCACCCTTGAGGTTGGCGATATGCTCGCCCACATAGCGGATGAGGGAGCTGTCGCAGCGGGTGCCGCGGACAGGCTCTGGGGCCATATAGGGGCAGTCGGTTTCCAGGACGATGCGTTCCAGCGGCAGGGCGGCAATGGCCTTGGCGGCACGCTTGGCACCCTTGAAGGTGCAGGCTCCGCCAAAACCGATGTAGAGCCCCTGCTCTGCCAGCCAGAGCGCGTCATCGGCGCTGCCGGAATAGCAGTGGACGATGCCCTTGGGCCGGTACTTTTTCAGCAGGGCGTAGACATCGGCGTGGGCGCTGCGGTCGTGCACGATGATGGGCTTGTTCAGTTCCAGCGCCAGCCGGATCTCGGCCTCAAACAGCGCCAGCTGGGCATCCTTGGGCACGGGCCAGTGGTAATCCAGTCCGCACTCCCCCACAGCCACCACCTTGGGGTCCTCGTAATAGGGGGCAAGGGAACGCATCTCTGCGGCCCAGTCGCCGCCGTATACCGAAACAGTAGGGGCGGGGCCTTCCTCACCGCAATCCTCCGGGGCCAGCAGGCTCTCCGGATGGATGCCGACGGCGGCGTACACCCAGGGATATTTGTGGGCCAGCTCCAGCACCTTGGGTGCATCGCCCGAATGGGTGGCCTGCTCGCACACGCCCACCACCCCTTTGCCGGGCAGGTTGTCTAGCAGGGCAAAGCGGTCCGCGTCAAAGGCACGGGCGCTGTAATGGGCGTGGGTGTCAAAGATGGGGTATTCCATATTACCGGGCACGCTCCTTTTTGGCGGGGGCCTTGTTTACCAGCCAGATGCCGATGCAGACCAGCACCAGCGCCCCCAGATACTGCCACCGGAACAGCGGCTCCCCATTGATGAGGGCACTGAGCAGGACGTTCACCACCGGGTTCACGAACCCGAAGATGGCGATCCGGCTGACGGGGTTGTTCTTCATCAGCAGGGCCCAGACGATGTAGCCCGCGCCGCAGATGAAGGCCAGCGCCAGCAGGTCCAACACGCTGAGCACAGACCAGTGTTCCAGCCGTCCGCCCAGAACAGCGCCCAGCAGGAACAGGGCTGCACCGCCCACGAACCTGTCTCTTATACACATCTCCGAGCCCACGAGAC
>ENA-UBDJ01001316-UBDJ01001316.1-human-gut-metagenome-genome-assembly--contig:-NODE-1316-length-11251-cov-6.017417_pt1 | contig 11251 bp, 8 predicted proteins | sample MGYA00244279_ERZ654774 | MGnify/ENA primary metagenome ERZ654774 (study PRJEB26926, sample SAMN06164701) | human gut metagenome | biome: ENVO:00009003; feature: ENVO:2100002; material: ENVO:00002003...
GTCTAACAAGTCCAATTATAACGATTTCACCCCCGTCAGAGTCAGTTCCGACGGGGGTGATTTTCATTTTCAAAGAGTTGTTAGACAACCTCTTTTAGATCATTTAACGCTGACTAATAGAGAAGGGCCTCGTCGGCATCGTCCTGATACCAGTCCACATGCTCCCGGCCGCCCGATGCCGCCCATGCGTTGAAGTAGGTATAGACGTCCCGGATATCGCTGCGTTCGAGCGGATAGCGGAACTCACCCGGGATACACAGCGCCCACATCATGTAGTTGTTCTTCACACCGTCGCCCTTGGTGACGAAATAACGGTAGGGATCCGACTCCAGGAAGGTGTTGCCCGATACGACCGCGAATTGCGTCGGCATGCGCCCCGGCATATGGATCTCCTTCTCGCGGGTGAACGTACCCGAACTCTTCTGGTTCACGACGATGAACGCATTGAGTGCCGATTCGCGGACAGCCGCGGGATCGACCGGCTGCGCGAAGGTCACGGTCGTCGTGTGTTTCACGGTCGGTACGGCCACGCCCTTGGTCGTATTGATGTAAGTCCCTTCGCCCAGGATCTCCTGCGAAGTGTTGAAAAGCGGGATTACGGCCAGCTCGCTGCCCGATTCGGGGCCGGGGCCCGCAAATGCACCGCGGCCGAAGGTCGTATTCGTGGTTTCCACACCGGCGACCTCCGACGCACGTACCTTATCCAGCTGGACGGCAAAGGCATTCAGGTGCGCGGCACCTGCAGCCTTCAGTTCCCAGTTGATGCGGATCAGGTCGACCTTCCCGGTCTCCTTGTCGCTGCGGCGATCGACGCTTACGACCACCACGACATCGTTCATGTCGTAGTCGCCGATCCACGGCCAGCCATCCTCAAAGCAGTAGGTATAAGGGGCACCCTTGACCTCGATATATTCAGGTTCGGGTTCCGGATCGGGAGTAACGGGCTGCCTGCCGCCGTTGCAGATGGCCTCGGGGAGCACGACCGTTTGCTTGGCGCGCATCACGGCGCCGCCGGTGAGGCTGCTCTCGTCGATGACATATTTCGCATCGGCCGCATTGTCGTATACGACCTCCATCAGCCCGTCGAACTTCGTCCCGTAATAGCGTGAGCTCACGCCTTTCTCGCGGATCACGACCACGGCCATGAGCTGGTCGGCGGCAGCCTGGCTCACGATACGGACATTGCCGCCCGACTTACCGGCATTATACTCGTCCATGGCGAAGATCGAGCCGGCAGCGGCGTACAACTCCGTATTGCTGTTGAAATAGACCTCCTCGGCATCGAGCCCCGCACCGGATGCAATATAGAATCGGGCACCTTCGGCGGCAATTTCCTCGGCTACGGTATGGCAATTCACATAGAGTGTCCCCCCGCCGCGGGCTTCGAGTCTCTCCATCGAGGCCAAACCTTTCTGGTAAACAACCGAGTTGTTGGTCAAATAGAAAGTCCCGTCAACATCAACGACACCATTCTCACAGTTAGACAGTTCGGCGTAGGAGTTGAGCTCCAAATCATCGCTCTCTATCTTGCCGTCGTTATAAAGTTTCGCCCGGTTGGTGATTTCCATGTCATCGGCCTCCAATTCTGCGGTGGCACCGTTGTAGAACGCACAGGAATTATTGATGTCGAACGTTCCGTCGACGATAAATTTCCCTTCGTTGACCACGGCCTTGCAGGAAAAGTTGGTTTTCCCGGTGATGAACTTACCACCTTCGAAAACGAAAATCGCGGGGTTGGGTGCGTTCTGCTGCATGTTCGCACTTGCTTCACGGATGTATACCTCGCCGCCCGGAAGCACTGCGAGCGTCGCCTGGCCGATCGTAACGGAGGCATCGAGCGTCAGTTTACCCGCCACGTAGAGGATCGGCGAGGGGTTGGGGCTAAAGGTTCCGTTCAGGCTGATATTGCCCGTAACCTCGGCTCCTGCCGGGATATAATACTCCGCAGCGGCAAAAGGAGCCCAGCTCGCCCCCAGGTCGATCTTGCCGGCAGGCGTATTCCGGATGATGGCCCCCTCGGCGAAATCACCCTCGGCCTTCGCTGCGAGCCGCGGGTAGTCGGGCATCGAACTGTCGGCCGCGGCGCGCGTCATGCCGGCCATCCGGAGTGAGGGCGTCCCGGCTGAGGCCTTCATCCGCGCACCGGCGACGTTCACCGACGCTGCGACCGGTTCCATGGAGACGGCCACCGTACCGTCGGGCAGGGTGGTCTGGACATAAATGTTCCCGATCCCGGCCGGGATCGTCACCGCGGTCTCGAACACGGGGCGGGATGGCGTCACCACACCCATCGCCACGATATTGCCGTCCGAGAGGATCGGAGAGGAATAAACACGGATAACGGCATATTGGGGCGCACTGCCCGTAACACTCGGCATGCCGACCGAAATATCCAGGTCACGGGTCGTTTCCCATTTGAAATCAGCGGGAACTACAGACGAGGGCTCCTGCGGTTCGCCGCTGCCAGTGCCCATGTGTTTCTGGCACGAAAAGGCCAAAAGCGTCGTTGCAATAGCTGCAACAGCGTAAAGTCGTTTCATAAATTGATATTTTTAATCCATCCCATCGTGCGTTGCGCACTTTCTTCGACACAAATATAAACATTAATTTCCAATTTAAAACTTTTTCGCCCTTTTATTCGACAAAAAAGGCCAGCTTCGCAAATATGGCATGCAAAATCCCGGCCGCAAAACCGCTTTTTCAGGGGAGTGGCGAAATGCCTTGGGGCTAATTAAAAGTGCAGGACAGGGGCACAGAATTGCGGAACAGGAACTTAACCTAAATACCGGGCAGGGAAAACCGGCGGAAACCTTGCCGCAATGGGCGGGCACTCCGAGACCGGGCAATTATCGCGGATGCCGGCTCAATGACATGAATGGTTGTTTCTATACTCCCTTGGTGACATATGCTTCATCTTCCTGAAGATACGGTTGAAATGCGGGACATCGTTGAATCCTACGGCATAGCATATTTCCGACACCTGCTTCTGCGAATGTACCAGCAGCTCGCAAGCCGTATTCAAACGATACCGGGTAACGAACTCGGAAAAAGTCATTCCCTTGCACCGCTTGAAATAAGAGCAGAACGCAGAACGGTTCATGCCGACCTCGGCCGCAATCTCATCCAGAGAGATGGTATGGACGTAATGCGCCATCAAATAAGCGCTGATTTGCTGCATGCGCCGCACATCCCGCTCGATGCGCATCGGCTTCCCCGCAAACGTATGGTCGGACGAGGTGAAAATGACAGGCAGCAGGCGGAACATTTCGCACAAACGGCCCAATTCATCCAGGTCGTTCATCCGTGACAATGTTTTGCGAATGATGCGGGAGCTTTCGGAACCGAACTTCCGTGCATCGGTCGGAAACTGGATTCCAGCCAGACGGTTGCGCAATTCAGGAAACACGTCCACACACCGCTCCACCAACGAGTGGCTGAAGGCCACCATCAGATACCGGACGTATCCCCGTTTGTCCGCCGAATCCGGCGCATACTCCCAGCGATGGAGCATGGACGGCGGTATCAACGCCACGTCACCAGCCGCAAAGGGCTGCAACGTATCGCCCGCCATCCGCCTGCCGCACCCGTGAACGACATAATACAGTTCCCACGCATCGTGCCGGTGCAGCTTGGCTTCGACATTTGTTTTTACACATTGGTCTATGAAGAAGAACGAATGATCCTTCACTTCGGGCAATTCATAAGGGATAGCGGTATCTTCCATCATGGCATGTAAATTAACGTTCCTGCAAATCTACGACAAATATATAAAACAATACCACAAATACACAACAATAAAGAGGCGTAACTTTGCAACTGTAAACGACAAGTGTAACCTAAAAACGTATGTTATGGATTTCTATCAAGTATTGGAGAAAAGGAGAACCATCCGCGACTTTTCCGACAGGGAAGTGCCGGACGAAGTATTGGGAAGGATCTTGGCGGCGGCGTTCAAGGCTCCGACAAACGACCACCTGCGCCAGTTGGAGTTTGTAGTCGTGCGGGGGCAGGAGAACATCTCCCGCATGATCTCGCCCGTTGCCGAAAACACCGAAAATATTCAGCAGGCGGGATTGGAGGCTGCCGCCGGTGTGATGGACAGGGACGAGCACGCCATGTTTACCGACGCACTGCCCAAGCAGCAAAAGATGCTCATGCAGAGCGGATGCCTCGTCCTGCCGTTCTTCCGGCAAAAGGATTGTCCGCTATGCGAACCCGCCGATCAAAGTTCGCTCAATTATTTTGCTTCGGCATGGGCGGCAGTCGAGAACATCCTGCTGGCGGCAACGGCGGAGGGGCTGGCCTGTGCGTTCCGTATCCCCATCGGCAATGAACCGGAACACGTCAAACGACTGGTCAACGCTCCCGAAGGATACGAATTCACCTGCTTTCTTGCCATTGGCCATGCAGCCCCAAACGCCCATCTCAGCAGGCAGAAAGAGATTCGTACGGAGGAGAGGATCCACCAAAACATTTGGTAACCACGGCAAGAATGATATGGTAAAAGCGGCTCGGCTCGACATGCCGGTAACGCATGCGAACGAAAAGTTATCCATCTTTTTGCAAAAAAATCGGGCCGACCGCAAGCATGAGCCGAAAAATTCCTATATTTGCACACAGGAAAACATCCGAAAGCAGAAAATGATTGCCACGACGACATACCACGACACATACGGCGGCTCGCTCCGCAGTATGACCATGGATATGATGTACATGCGCAACCGATTCCGCCGGGTGTAGATTTTCCGTGTATACGAACGACACAATCCGGCTTCAGAGAGGTCGGATTTTTTTTGTAACGACTAAAAAACAGATAGCATGGCTGAGAAAAAATTACGTTTCGAGACATTGCAGATCCACGGAGGGCTGCAACCCGACGACCCAACGGGTGCCCGCGGTGTGGCAATATATCCCACGGCGGCATACCGCTTCAAGAGCTGCGAACACGCCGCCAAACTCTTCGACCTGAGCGAAGGGGGCAACATTTACACCCGGCTGCAAAACCCGACCACGACCGTATACGAGCAACGCATCGCCGCCCTGTACGGGGCCGTGGGGGCGCTGGCCGTCTCGTCGGGCATGTCGGCCATACTCATCGCCGTGCTCTCGCTGGCGGCCGAGGGCGACAACATCGTCGCCTCGCCGTTCCTCTACGGCGGCACCTTCACCCAGTTCCGCATTTCGCTGCGCAGGCTCGGCATCGACTGCCGCATCGCCCGAAGCGAACGCCCCGAGGACTTCGAGGCGCTGATCGACGGACGCACGAAGGCGATCTACGCCGAGAGCATGGGCAACCCTTCCTGCACCGTATCGGACATGGAAGCATTGGGCAAGCTGGCCAAACGCTACGACGTGCCCTTCATCGTGGACAATACGTTCGGTGCCGCGGGCTACCTGTGCAACCCCTTCGAGTGGGGTGCGAACATCGTCGTCGACTCGGCGACCAAGTGGATCAACGGCCACGGCACGGCCATGGGCGGGGTGATCGTCGACGGGGGCAATTATAACTGGGCCAACGGCAAGTTCCCGCAGATCGACGGCCCGTCGGAAGGGTATCACGGACTGAATTTCCACGAGGCATTCGGCGCGGCGGCCTTCATCGTGAAATGCCGCGTGGACGGTGTCCGCGACCTGGGCTGCTGCCCCTCGCCGTTCGACTCCTACCTGATGACGCTCGGGCTGGAAACGCTTTCGCTGCGCGTGCGGCACGAAGTCGAGTCGGCCCGCAGGCTGGCCGAATACTGCCGTAACCATCCCAAAGTGGAGCGTGTCAGCTTCGTGGGCTTCGAGTCGCACCCGAGCTACGCAAACGCGAAGAAGTATTTCCGGTTCGGTTCGTCGGCCGTCTTCACCATCGAACTCAAAGGCACGCTCGACAGCACCGTACGTTTCGTCGAATCGCTCAACCTGGCGGCACACATGGTCATGATCGGCGACTCGGTCACGGTCGTTACGCACCCGGCATCGACCACGCACAAACAGCTCGGCGACGCAGACCTCGCCGCAGCAGGCGTTACGCCGACCATGCTGCGCATCTCCGTCGGGCTGGAGAATACCGACGATCTTATCGACGACTTCGAACAGGCTTTCGCACACATCGGATAATGGAACCCAGCATTTACAAAGCACCCGGGCCGTTCGTGCTCGAAACGGGGCATACGCTGCCCGAGCTGAGGATCGCTTACCACACCTACGGCAAGCCCAATGCGGCGTACGACAACGTCGTGTGGGTATGCCATGCCCTGACTGCCAATTCGGACGTGGCGGACTGGTGGCCGCACACGGTGGAGACGGGGTGTTTCCTCGACCCGGCACGCCACTTCGTGGTCTGCGCCAACATCCTCGGGTCGCACTACGGCACCACGGGGCCGCTGCACGTGAACCCGGAAACGGGAAGCCCCTATTACAAGGATTTCCCGCCGTTCACGATCCGCGACATCGTCCGCGCACACCGGCTGTTGGCCGGCGCACTCGGCATCGGCCGCATCGACACGCTCGTAGGCAGTTCGGTCGGGGGGGTTCAGGCTATCGAGTGGGCGGTCATGGAGCCGGAGCGCATCGGCAAGCTGATCCTGATCGCCACGGCGGCCAAGGCTTCGCCCTGGACGATCGCCATCGACCAGACCCAGCGCATGGCCATCGAGGCCGACACGACGTTCGGCGAGCCGCGCGACGACGCCGGGATGGCCGGGTTGGCGGCCGCCCGCGCCCTGGGGCTGCTCACGTACCGGGGTTCGCTGGGATACAACCTCACGCAGCAGGACAGGGAGGAACTCCCCGCAGTACACCGCGCATCGACCTACCAGCAATATCAGGGCGAAAAACTCTGCCGGCGCTACAACGCCTACTCGTACTATGCCATACTCAACGCCTTCGACACCCACGACACGGGGCGCGGGCGCGGCGGGGTCGCGGCTGCCCTCGCACGCATCGGAGCCCGCACGACGGTGGTCGGCATCACGACCGACATCGTCTTCACCCCGGCCGAGATGCGCGAACTGCACGGCATGATCGCCGGAAGCACGTACCACGAAATAGACTCCCCGTTCGGACACGACGGCTTCCTGGTCGAACACGGGCAGTTGAACGACATCCTCTGTCCGTTCATGAACAATCAATAAACAAGCAGCATATGAGCAAAATCAAAATCGGCCTGTTCGGGTTCGGCGTCGTCGGACAGGGAATCTACCAGGTAGTGCAGAAATCGAAGAACGCCCACGCCGAGATCGTGAAGATCTGCGTCCGCGACCCGGAAAAACCGCGCAAGATCGAGGTCGACAAATCCCTCTTCACAACGTCGGTCGACGAGATACTCGACAACCGGGACATCAACCTGATCGTGGAGGTGATCGACCAGGCCGATGCCGCATACAGCATCGTCAAGCGGGCCCTGCTGCGCGGCATCCCGGTCGTCTCGGGCAACAAGACCATGCTGGCGCACCACCTTCCGGAACTGATCGAGATCCAGAAGACGCACAACGTGGCGCTGCTGTACGATGCCTCGTCGTGCGGTTCGATCCCCGTCATCCGCAACCTCGAGGAGTATTACGACAACGACCTGCTGTTAGAGGTGAAGGGCATCCTGAACGGCTCGTCGAACTACATCCTCTCGCGCGTCTTCGACCACGCCGAGAGTTACGACAGCGCCCTGGCGCAGGCACAGGCGCTCGGCTTCGCCGAAAGCGACCCATCGTTCGACATCGAAGGCTACGATTCGCTCTTCAAGCTGGTGATCATCACCGTACATGCGCTGGGCACCTACGTCGCCCCGGAAAAGATTTTCACCTACGGCATCTCGACCATCCACGATTCGGACATCCGGTATGCCCGCGAAAAAAACGTGAAGATCAAACTCGTGGCGCAGGTCGTCAAGGTGAGCGACGAACACTTCACGATGTTCGTCATGCCGGAGTTCGTGACGCCCTCGAAATATATTTACAGCGTGGACGACGAGTACAACGGCGTAGTGATCCGCGGCGAGTGCTACGACCGGCAGTTCATGTTCGGCAAGGGGGCCGGGAGCCTGCCCACGGCCTCGTCGATCCTGAGCGACATCATGGCCCGCCTGAACAACTACCGCTACGAGTACAAGAAACAGAGCTACATGCAGAAGCCCGACTATACGACGGACATAACCCTGAAAATCTATGCGCGTTACAACGAGACTGACGTACACGGCATCCTGAACTTCTCGAAAGTCCACGAACAGTACATCAGCGAAGAGAGCAATTACGTCATCGGCGACATCCTGCTGAGCGAGCTGCTCGCCAAACGCGACCGGCTCCGGGGAAAGGACGTGTTCCTGGCCAACATCCCGGTCTTCTTCCTGAACCGCGACAACTGAGACGACGCGGGCACAGGGCTCCTGCGGAGAGGGGCGGCACGGCGATCCGCTCCCACCGCATCTTCGAGGGAAGGTTGCACGGCGGCCTGTCTCAGGAGGGTAAACCCACAGTAAAAAGACGATCCCCGGCTCATCCGAGACCGGGGATCGTTCCTTTTCCGCGGCATCCGCCGCCGGCTATGAATCTTTCACGCAGCGCAGCGAGACACCGTTCCCGGCGGGAAACGGAGCGAGCCCGGCTACGATACCGCCCGACGAATAACTCAATGCCTGGTAGCCCGAACCGCCGTCTTGCGGGGTACAGCTCATCAAATAGCCTTTGGTTTCAGTAAGGTAACGCCCCGTCTCCGAATTCCACATCCCGGCGCTATGGAGCAGGGACGCATCGTATTCGGGGCTGGCGATCATCTGTTCGATCTCGGCGCCCGTGGGGACATGCCAGCCCGGCGGACAAATCCCCCGCACCGGGGTGCCGGATGCGACGGCCGTACCACCCAGAGCCGTCGTAAAGCTGTAAAGCAGTCCCCGTTCCGCGACATATTCAGCGTCGTTCGATCCTTCCGAACCGCGGCAAGGATACCAGATACCGGTTCCGATCTGGGCACCGTCGGGCAAATAACGCAGGTTCCGGGTCATCCAGACCCGTCCGCCGAACATCGCGGTGGGGTAGTCCACACCCCCGTAGGAAAGCGTCCCGGGATCACCGCCCTCGCCGCCGCCTTCATCACCGTCCCCGCCGCCATCGAGCGAACCTCCGTCGCCCCAGTCGACGACTTCGCCGCTCAGTTCCACGTCGATGTCGATATTGGTCACGACGACCGACATGTCGTAGCGTTTCCCGCTTTCGAGCTGTGCCGAAGAGAGGGTTTTGCTGCGGCTCTTTCCGTCACCGGTCGCTACCGTAACCGTCAGGGAGGCCTGCTGCGGCACGAGAATGGCACGGTAGGCGGCATCGGCCGTCACTTCGAACGCCTCGACGTCGGATGCGGCCGCCCCGCCCTTGGCCGCGGCGGAGGGCACCGTGAAATCGACGACGGCCGTCGGGACGAGCCCGCCGACCGTAACCCCCGTAACCGGGGCGTCGGAATTATTGGTAATGACGATCGTCAGCTGCGACATCACATGATAAAAGAGCATTCCGACAGGCGCCGAGGTTGGTGTAACGTCCTTCTTCACCGCGACCAGCAGGTCGGACGATGCGGCTCCCGAGGTTTGATCCAACGCAACGGAAAACTCCGCGGGCATTCCCTGCCCGGAGTAAGGATGGTAGGCCGTGAGCGTCGATTTTTCATTCGAATCGTTATACCACAGCAAATCCGGGGCCGTAAAGGCCGTACCGTCGTAGGTCATCAGGACATTCTGCACGTAGGTTTCCGAACCTTTGGCAATGCTCAGCCCGATGCGGTCGCCGGTATCGAAATGCAATCCCGTAACACGGGTCTGGATCGTCGGTGCGATTTTCACACAAGGCGTACCTGTGTCGGACTTTGAGCAGCCTGCCGCAAGGGCAGCGGCGGCCAAAACCGTCAGAAGTGTTGTTTTCATCTCGCGATAATCGTAATAGGGTGTGACTTTTCAGCACAAATTTAAACCTTTTTACGTCATTCACAACACTTTCGAACAGTTTTTACGATCAATTCCGGTAATAGGATTCGTCGAGTCCGAGCGTAAAGCTATCCCGGCGCAGGAGTGTGACGACAGCCACGGCCAGCACCAGCACGGCATTGAAAAAGAAGGGGAAGCGGTCGCTGTGCGTCCCGAAAACGTGACGGAAGAGGTCTACGATAAAAGGGCAGACCATCACGGCCAGGTAATTCACCGACATGACGAACGAGAGGGCCAGCGTAGCGGAACGCGGCGGGGCGATGGTCGCCGCCTTGTCGTAAATGACAGGCTGCATGATCCCGTATCCCAGCCCGGTGCAAAGCGCCCCGAAGGCCAGCATCGCCTTGCCGTGGAAAACCCCGACACACAGCAGCCCCACACAGACCAGCACGAGCGCCACGAGGTTGACGTTCCGCTTCAAAGAGCGGATGATGTTGGCGATGAACAGCCCCGGCAGCATGATCGCAAGGAAAAACAGCGAGATCAGCACCCCGGAAAACGAGCTGTCGATCTTGTAGTCGTCGATCAGGAACGAGGCATAGAACGTCACGACCAGCACGGCGTAGGTGACGAAGAAATAGAACGCCATCAGCCCGGCGAGCTTACGGCGGTCGATCATCTTGTGGCGCAATTGGATGCTCTGTTCCGGTTCGGGGACGGAGCGCTGCCGCTTGAGCAGGAACGACAGCGCGAGCGAAATACCCGGCAGGGTATAGACCAGAAAGGGCAGATGCCAGTCCACATTGGCCAGGTAGCCCGTCACGACGGTCGCCAGCACGAGCGTCAGGTTGTTGATCGACGAGCTGTACCCCAGCTGCCGGACACGGTAATCGCCCGTAAAGTAGTCGACCACGAGCCCCGTGGAGAAGGGGATCACCATGCCGGCGCCGATGCCGAGGATGCAGCTGATGACGATGAGCCACATCATGCTCCGGGCGAAGAGGCATGCCACGCCGCTCAGGAAGAAGATCGACAGCCCGACGGCAAGGATCTTGAGCTTGTCCCTGCCGACGGAGAGCTTGCCGGCAAGCAGGACGAAGGGGATGATCAGCAGCGAGGGCAGCGACGTGAGCATCTGTATTTCGAGGTCGGTGGCCTTCGGGAAGATTTTATTCAGGTCGCCGAGGATCGGCGAGATCGCCAGCCCCGGCAGCGAGGCGATTGCCGACACCGACCATATCGCCAGCAGCACCGCCAGCGTAACCGTACCTTTTCCTGTCTTGATTTTCATTGCCAGTGGATTTACACGCCCACACAGCAAGTGTCTGTCTCTTATACACATCTGACGCTGCCGACGAACTC
>ENA-UBDJ01001320-UBDJ01001320.1-human-gut-metagenome-genome-assembly--contig:-NODE-1320-length-11204-cov-3.293928_pt1 | contig 11204 bp, 8 predicted proteins | sample MGYA00244279_ERZ654774 | MGnify/ENA primary metagenome ERZ654774 (study PRJEB26926, sample SAMN06164701) | human gut metagenome | biome: ENVO:00009003; feature: ENVO:2100002; material: ENVO:00002003...
GAGATTTCTGCCTGTCTCGTGGGCTCGGAGATGTGTATAAGAGACAGTCCCTATTTGATTGTTTGAATCCCGCTCGCCCGAATCGAAACACCACCCGACTTTCCGTTAATTTCTCATTGCTTTTTCTCCTTCTGAAATCCGATCTCCGTCTGTGCGGGATCATTGAGCAATTTCCCCGTGTAATCAAACCTTGACCCGTGGCACGGGCAATCCCATGACAATTCCGCCGGGTTCCATTCAAGCCTGCACCCGAGATGCGGGCAGCGCACGGTGACACAATACGCGCCGCCGTCCGGCGTTTTATATACGCCCACCTTCTCCCCTTCTACCTTGACGACCGCAGCTGTGCCGTTCGGGATTGCAAAAAGAGTCTCCCGTGGGATTTCAAGCTTTTCCTTTGCAATGCTGTAAACCGTCTGCGCGCCGTCGATCAGCAGCTTTGGCGTGCTGACGAAAGGATGGAACCGTTGTGGGGAAAAAACGGGCGCGTCCCCGTTCTCCCGCCCGCAGATAAAGTCCGTCAGAATTTCCGCGGCAGCCATGGAGGAGGTCATCCCCCATTTCTGAAAGCCGGTTGCTACATAAACCCCCGGCCATTTTTCACTGAGCAGGCCAATATAAGGGATTTGATCATGCGGCATGCAGTCCTGCGCCGCCCAACGGTATACGGCCTTGCAGGCTGGATAAAACACCTTTGCACTCTGCATCAGCTGCTCAAAATTGCCGCCCTCTCTATTTTTGCCCGTGCGTGTTCCCGCCCCGCCAAAGAGTAAGATGCCCTCCGCGTCGCGGAAGGAGAGGCTGTTTTTCTCCTCGCCAATATACATCCCGCCGACAGGCGCGGCGTTTTCAAGCGCCAGCACGTAGGAGCGCTCCTGATGCATGCGAAAGAAGAAAAAACCGGGTACGTTGACGATTGGGAAATGCGTTGCGAGCACCACCGCCTTTGCGTGGATCACACCACCGGGAGTGAGCACCTCTCCCGGGCCGATTGCCGTGGCCATGGTGTGCTCGTAAATTTCCATATCTTGAACAAGTGCAGCGAGAAATTGGAGCGGATGGAACTGCGCCTGCTTTGCAAACCGCACGGCATTGGTCACCGGAAACGGCAGGTCCGTTTTGACCACCAGCGAGGCGGGAATGCCCAGAGACTGCGCGGCAGCAGCCTCCCGCTGCGTTTTTGTCCCGCCCGACGTGCTGTAAACATAGGCGTCCATTTCCTGCATGGCACACTGAGCGCCAATCTCCGCTGCCATCTCCCAGAAGCGGTCAATTGCCCGTTGGTTTGCATGGGCATATTGCCGCGCGCGCTCATGGCCAAAACGGCGGATGAGTTTATCATAAATAAGACCGTGCTGCGAAGTGATCTTCGCCGTTGTGCCCGCTGTTACGCCGGATGCGATGCTTTCCCGCTCGATCACCGCCGTATCCAACCCGGCCTGCCGGAGACGTGCCGCTGTCAAAAGGCCTGCCATTCCACCGCCAACCACAACGGCATCCTTTTTTAAATCTCCCACAAGGGTTGGAAAATGAGGCATTTCACTTGTCGCTTGCCAAATCGAATCCATTCCTATCAGCCTGCCTTTTTTCAATCGTTAGCAGGATATAGTATGCTCTGACGGAGAGAAATCATCCAAAAAAGCCCCATATGCCGCAGAATTCCCGCAGCACATGGGGTTTACTCTCAATTTTTTATGGATTTTTCAACGTAATGGAATGCAGGCCATAATACCGCGCCTTTGAGGTGTTGGCCCAATGCTGCGGATTTGGCTCCACATCGGCCAGGCCATAGTATGGGGAATACATATTCTTTTTCACTCGGACGTCTCTGAGCGCCACATCAAAGCGCCCCGCGGCCTTCTCCTGCTCAATATAGGCCTCTCGCTCCTGAATCTGCCGGTATGCTTGCGCATTATCCAAATACGTTTCGCCATACATCACGGCCGCGCCCACCATGCAGCTCACAAAAACAAGCGTTTGGATCACCCGCGGCGCTGTTTGATCCAGGCGAATTCCGGCGTACAGCGTCCCTGTAGCGACAATTGCGCATGCAACCGATCCAAATGTCGCCCGGGCTGGAAAATACGGCACAAACAGCATAGCATAAACCCCTGCCAGCGCGCCAAGCAGATAGATCCCGCTGAGCAGCATCCTCTGGCGCTTTTCCCGCTTGCCCTCCGGGCCAAAGAAATGCAGCAGGGCAAGGCACACAGCATAAAGGGCAAACACGGGGAGCAGGTAATAAAAAAGCTTGCGGTTGCAAACGGTAATGCCATTCCAAAGCCTCTGGAACGCCGTGACAGGCACGCCAAGGTTATTTTCGAGGCGCACATGGTTGCCCGGCGCGGCAATCATCACAGCAAAGCCCACGGCGGCGCCCGCCAGCATGCCAACCGCCCACCGGGGGATTCGCCCCTTGTTGGCCCGGTTATAAAGCAAAAACAGCCCCACGATCACGAGAAAAGCCGCGCCGGAGTTTTCATTGGTCCAGCCGGCGATCACCCCAGCCGGGATAGAAAGCAGCAGCCACCACCAGCTGCCGGCCGCCGGCCGGGCCGCCTGCACATGCAGCCTCAACGGCAGCAATGCGGCCAACCGCAGGATCGAGCCCCACATATAATTTGCGCTCCCGTCTACCCACAGCATGGTCTGCCCATATACCGGGATAAAAAACCACACCATGAGATGCACGCCGAAATATAACGCCGGGCTATGCCGCCCCGTGCCCTTGCAGTGCCAGTAGATCAGCCCTGTGAAGAGAAGATACCCCACCGTATTGACCACATTGAACACAGGCTTCCCCCACAATAGGAACAGCTGCGTCAAGGAATGTAAAATCAGCCGCCCATTCATTGTGTGATAATGGGCGCGCATGGATTCAATGATATCAAAGATATGCTCCACCCGTTGATTTGCCGTGCCAAAGATAAAGCGATAGTTATAATCATCGGCAATCAGCGCCGTTTGCAAGTTAAATGCATAAAAAAAGGCCGCGCAGACAGCGGCAATCACAACAAAAATAGTAATCCGAAGCCAGCGCCTCGCCTCATATGTAAACCGCATGCGATGCATAAAGCCCTGCGGCTCACACCGCTGCGCAGCGGCTGCGGCTGGTATCCGCTCCTTTACCTGCATAAATGCCGGCACACTCCTTCCCTCTCCAATACGGGATGTTCCTATTTTACCCAAGCGGCCTACAAAAGTCAACGTTTTCTACGGAACGTGAAAAACGCCCACGCGGCCTCTAAAACTGCCTACGAAACATGGTATCCTCCTGCGTCAGGCTTTCCACGCTTTCGTAGCCCAGGCGGTGCAGGAGTTCCATCACATAGGGATTATCAACCGGCGTGCGCACAGGCGCTGCCTCGCCATAATGCGCCACGTGGAGCGCGCCCTCCCCCCGCGGAATCAGCCGTTTGGGGCCGCCTACGCAGCCGCCCACACAGCCCATGCCTTCCAAAAAATTGCCTTGAATATCCCCCTGCATCAATTCATTGAGCATCTGTTTGCAGGCGGGCACGCCATCCGCCTGACGGGCTCTCAGTGGAATATGCCTGCCGGGGCGCAGCCGTTCGAGCGTGGTCTTGACCGCTTCACTCACGCCGCCAGTGTGTGCATAGATACGCCCTGCGCGGGAGGAATGATCGCGTAAATCCTCTTTCATATTTTCCGGATCAACGCCGGCAAAATCAAACACATCCTGTATCTCCTGGAAGGTGAGCACAAAATCAACCGCGTCTGCGATATCGGCCTCCCGCGCCTCCGCCTTTTTTGCAACACATGGGCCGATAAAAACCGTGACGGCGCCGGGGACAAGCTGCTTCACCGCGCGTCCACAGGCGATCATTGGGGAGACGGATGCCGGGATATGCGGCGTGAGGCTCCCATATACCTTGCGGATCATGGCAATCCAGATCGGGCAGCAGCAGCTCGTCAGGAGGAAATCCTCCTCCGAACGCACCAACTCGTCAAAATCAAGCGCCTCCTTCAGCGTGAGGATATCAGCAAACAGCGCCACCTCCACCATGCCCGCGAAGCCCAGCGCCTTAAATGCAGAACGCAGCCTGCCCGGCGTGACCCGCTCGCTGAACTGGCTGACGAAGGCAGGAGCAATGAGCGCGTAGACCGGCGCATCCTGCTTGGCAACAACGTCCAGCACGGGCAGAATATCCTTGCTCTGCGTGAGCTTCTGCGCTTTGCAGGCGTCTACGCACAGGCTGCACCCTGTGCAGGCCTGCTGGTCGATTTCAATATTGCCATTTTCATCTCGGCGGATGGCATGAAACGGGCAAGCGCCCTGGCAGGCGGATTCCCCCTCCCCGCAGTCACAGGGGGCGAGCCGCCAGATCGGGGCGTAGCGCTTTGGGTTAAGCAGGCAGTCAAGCTGGTGCGGGTCAAAATCAAGCTTTTCCACCTCGCGCAGCGCCGCCTCATGCCCGCCCGCAAGCGCGCCGCGCGCAAGCTTTTCATAAAGGGCATAGAAGGTTTCCATAACAATCATTCATCCTTTCACGGAGGCCTTCCCCTATCCGGTTTCTCCTGCCGAACAGGATAAGCGCCGCAGGAAAACACCATTTTCCACACGATTCTCCACTTTTCAAAACCGGCATGCAGCCTTTTGCGCTTAGTATGCGCCGCTTGCCTCATACGATTCGATTTTCTAGGAAAAACAGCAAAAGCGGAAAGATCACTGCCCCGACCCAGGCGATTACAACATCGTCCACCGGATAATCCGGCGCGCCCCGCCCCGTTCGCTTCTCCCGGCGTACGGCGGCCAGGCTTTTCACAAATGAGAATAAAAAAATGAAAAATGCCGGGAGCAGCAGGTAAACCGCATAGATGAACGGAACGCCAATATAACCGTACCAGGATGGCAACCTGCTCACGCCAAAGCCAAAAAAAGCGGCGATACAGAGCCAATAAACCCACCGCGCGCTCAGACGCAGATTGTAAAACATCTTTCGTTCCTCCTCCTTTCAGCTCGGCAAAGAAAACCAAAAATATACGCCGCCGCTCTTGTTATATACGCCATAACGCGCTCTGTGCTGATCTAGAACCGCTTTTACAATGGCAAGGCCCATGCCGCTGCCCCCGTTTTCACGGGTACGGGATTCTTCCGCTCGATAAAACGCGTCCCACAGATATGGCAGATCCCGTTCGGCAACCGGCGGTCCCTCATTGAATACCTCAACCACAACGCGGCGCTTTTCTGAAAATGCCCGCAGCTTGACCGCTTTGCCGGGCGGCGCGTATTTCACCGCGTTGGAAATCAGGTTCCGCAAAACCAGGGCCATCCCCTTTTCATCCGCCGTCACATAGAGGAATTCTGGAACCTCCAGATAAAGAGTGAGCTGCTTTTTTTCGATGCCGGGCTGGAAATCCGCAAGCTGCTCGCGGATGAGCGCGTCAATGGCAAAGCAAACGGGGCGCACCGGCAGATGCCGCGTGTCAATCCGGGAAAAGGAGAGGATCTGCAGCACCATCGCATCCATGCGCTCCGTCTCGCCGACGATCCCGGCGAGATAAGCCGGGTGCTTTTCCGGGGCAATCCCCTCCTGCATCAGCTCGCTGTAGCCCCGGATAACGCCCAGCGGCGTTTTCATCTCGTGGGCAAGCGCGTTCGTAAAATCCCGCTGGCGCTGGGAGGCGCGGCTCTGCGTTAGATAAACGGCCTGGAACTTGCGCGTGAGCAGCGCAATAAAAATGCAGAGATAAAAGAAAAACAGCACCGCGAGATAGACGCCGTAATCACTCAGCGCGTCATACAGCGGGTAATTCACCAGATTGACGGAAAGGTAAAGGGCGGGTCCTCCGTTCTCCGCCGGACGGACGCAGCTAAGCAGGCTGTATGCGTTTTTCACCGCATTATTGCTCCAGCTAAAGCCGTTCACCGCAAAATCCGTAAGCTTGCCCGTGCGATACTTCTGATCCTCTGACCGCGCCATCCGGGCAGCTTCCCGAAAGGCGCGCATGATGTGCCGCTGTTTACCGCCCGATTCGTTTTGCACCGCATAGGAATCCTGATTCCCCACAAATTCAAACCGCAGATCACCATTTAAAACGATTTGTTCTGCCTGCTCCAGCTGGTCCGGAAGAGAAAAGGCGATGGTTTTCGTATCCGCAACGTTTTCTTTCTTCAGCGTTTTCCAATTCATTTTATTCTGATACATTTTCCATACAATCTGGGTTGGATAAACCACATTGCCCTTCCGATAACCCGTAACGGAAACAAGACGGCCTTGATGCAATGCCTGCGTCAAGGCAGCGCGTTCTTTCTCCGCCGCATCGTCGAGCGCCACATAAAGCTGGGCGTCCACCGTTGGAAAATTTGAATCCATAGACCAAAGGCTTAGGTAGTTTCCGCTTACCGCCCGGATGTGATCCACATCCTCCTCATATAGGATCAAGCTTAGAAATGTCCCTTCCTGCGCAAACTGCCGCACATATTCCTGCAACAGCTCAAGATCGTTCGGGCTATAGGCCTCCGCGTCATGCTGCTGGTAATATGTGGTTTGCGCCAGCCGATTAGCTATCAATACGCTGATTGACAGCGGGTCGGTTCCATACTCGTTGCTTCCCGCTTTGCCTACCACCAGCATCGTGCCGGACGTAAAAAACAGCAGCAGCAGCACCAGCGCCGACCTGCGCGTTTCTCGCCAAAACTGCCGGTCCATATGCATCCCTCCTTCGCAAAACAGCAGATGAGGCTTACCCCTCCGGTTCCTCCGGCTCGAAGCGGTAGCCCGTTTTGATCACCGTGCGGATCTCTCCGGCTCGTCGGCCGAGTGCCTTACGCAGTTTTTTGATATGAGTGTCCACGGTGCGGATATCGCCGTCATAGGCATAGCCCCATACCCTGCGCAGCAATTGCTCGCGCGAAAGCACCATTCCCCTGTGCTCCATCAAACACACCAGTAGCTCGTATTCCTTCGGTGTAAGGGAAATCGGGGTTTCATCCACCGATACCTCTCGGCGCAGGTCGTCCACCTGAATCCCGCCCATTTCCAGCATGCGCGCGGTCAGGCCCCTCCCCTTGGCCCGCTTGATAAGCGCCAGCGCCTTCGCGTGGAGCACGGGGAGCGAAAACGGCTTCGTGACATAATCATCCCCGCCGAACCCGTAGCCGAGCAGCTCGTTTTCCTCTCCGCTGCGCGCGGTCAGGAAAATGACTGGCACGGGATTCTCCCGCCGCAATGCACGGCAGACGGTCAGGCCGTCGAGCTTTGGCATCATAATATCGAGAAACACGATATCAAACGCCTGCTCCTCCAGCTTAGCCAGCGCCTCCTCCCCATCCCGGCAGGTGGTCACATCAAAATCCTTCGCCGTAAAGTAATCCCACAGCATCATTCTCAGCTGTGGCTCATCCTCTGCGGCCAGCAAACGGTAGCGCATCGTCTGCTCCTCCTTCTATTCCTGATGAGGATATTGTAATTCCCCTATATGTATTCTTTGTGTCTTTCCATCGGGTAATATGAAACGCGCCCAATTTAGCACTCGTTATAATCGAGTGCTAATGTTTACACTTCCGTCATAAATGATATCTATTTTTTTCATAAATACCGGGTATGCTAAAATCATTGATCCGGGGAAAACCGGATGGAAGCAGAACATAAACAAAGCAACCTAAAATACGGATAGAATCTGAAAGAAATGGAGCGATCGGCTATGTTTGAATTAATTCCCCTGACCCGCAGCGAGCGGAATATGCTTAAAGAGTTTGACCGTGATTTTTACCGGATGGAAAAAGATTTTCGCCGGGAGGAAAAAGAAATTGCCTCCATGCGCACCGATATCGTTGAAAAAGAAGATTGCTTTCTTTTGCAGGCGGAGCTGCCCGGCTTTTGCAAGGAAGAAATTTCTATCGACATCGAGGACGGCTGCCTAACCATCCGCGCCGTGCATAACGACGCGGAAGAAAAAACGAAACACCCATTCATCCGCAGGGAACGCCACTCCGGCGCGTATGAGCGCAGCTTCGACCTCACCGGCATCGAAGAGGATGCAATCACCGCCTCTTACCGCCACGGTATTTTGGGGCTGACGCTGCCGAAGCGCGGCGCCAAAAAGCCCGAGAGCCGGCGCATTGACATCGGCTAAAACAAGCGGAGCTGCGAAGGGAAGGACCTGGCTGCTCCGCTTTTTTAAAACGCCGCTGAAAAAGGCAAAACCGCTTGAACAGATCAATTCAGGCTGTCCGCAGAGAAGGGAAGGTTATGACAATGAACGCACAAAAATTTACACAGAAATCTTTGGAGGCCATCGGGCTAGCCCAAGATACTGCCATTGAGTATCAAAATATGCAGGTGGAGCAGCAGCACCTGCTCTACGCCCTGCTAACCCAGGAGCAGGGGCTCATCCATGAGCTGCTCGTCAAGATGAAGGTGGATACGCAGGCCATGCTGTCGGATCTCACCTTCCAGCTCGCCAACATCCCCAAGGTAACGGGCACGGGCCGGGAGGCTGACAAAATTTATGTGGCGCAGGATGTGGATCAGGCGTTGAACTCGGCTGAAAAAATTGCCGCCAATATGAAGGATGAATTCGTCTCTGTTGAGCACCTCTTTCTCTCCCTGCTCGACAACGCCAACGATAAATTGAAGCAGCTTTTCAAAGACTATCATATCACAAAGGACACCTTTTTGAAAATTCTGATGGGGGTGCGCGGCGCCACACGTGTAACGACCAACACGCCGGAAGATACCTATGACGCGCTGAAAAAATACGGCGACGACCTTGTCGAGCGCGCGCGCAGCAAAAAGCTTGACCCGGTCATTGGCCGGGATGAAGAAATTCGCAACGTCATCCGCATCCTCTCCCGTAAAACAAAGAACAACCCCGTGCTCATCGGCGAGCCAGGCGTGGGCAAAACGGCGATCGCAGAAGGGCTTGCCCAGCGAATTGTGCGCGGCGACGTACCGCACAGCTTGCAGGATAAGACGATCTTCTCCCTCGATATGGGCGCTCTGATCGCAGGCGCGAAATACCGCGGCGAATTTGAGGAGCGGTTGAAAGCAGTGCTCAACGAAGTAAAAAAGAGCGATGGCAAAATCATCCTCTTCATTGACGAACTGCATACGATCGTGGGGGCAGGCAAAACGGAAGGCTCCATGGACGCGGGCAACCTTTTAAAGCCCATGCTTGCACGAGGCGAGCTGCACTGCATCGGCGCAACGACGCTCAACGAATACCATCAGTATATTGAGAAAGATCCTGCGCTGGAGCGCCGCTTCCAGCCCGTAATGGTCGACGAGCCGACGGTGGAGGATACCATCGCCATCCTGCGCGGCCTGAAGGAACGCTTTGAGGTGTTCCACGGCGTCAAAATTCAGGATCAGGCGCTCATCGCCGCCGCAACGCTTTCCAATCGCTATATCACGGATCGATTCCTACCCGATAAAGCCATCGATCTCGTTGACGAAGCCTGCGCTATGATCCGCACGGAGATCGACTCCATGCCCATGGAGCTCGATGTGATTCAGCGCAAGATCATTCAACTTGAAATTGAAGAGGCAGCGCTGAAAAAGGAGAAGGATGCACTTTCACTTGAGCATCTCTCTGAAATTCGTAAAGAGCTTGCGGAGATGCGCGAGCATTTCAACTCGCTCAAGGCGAAATGGGATAATGAAAAAGCCTCCATCGGCAAGGTACAGAAGCTGCGCGAGCAGCTCGAACAGCTCAACGCCGATATTGAGCGGGCAGAGCAGGCCTATGATCTCAACAAGGCCGCGGAGCTCAAATACGGCAAGCTGCCGGACCTGCAAAGGAAGCTGGAGGAAGAGGAAAAACACACGCAGGAGAAAGAGCAGAGAAACAGCTTGCTGCGCGATAAGGTGACCGAAGAAGAGATTGCCCGCATCGTCGAGCGCTGGACGGGCATCCCCGTCTCCCGCCTGATGGAGGGCGAGCGCGAGAAGCTGCTGCACTTGGAGGATATCCTCCACGAGCGCGTGATTGGCCAGAATGAAGCCGTCACCAAAGTGACGGAAGCCATCATCCGCTCCCGCGCCGGCATTCAGGACCCCAACCGGCCGATCGGCTCCTTTTTGTTCCTTGGCCCGACGGGCGTGGGCAAAACAGAGCTTGCAAAGGCGCTGGCGGAATGCCTGTTTGACGACGAGCATAACATTGTGCGCATTGATATGACGGAGTATATGGAGAAGTTTTCCGTCTCCCGCTTGATCGGAGCGCCGCCCGGATATGTGGGCTATGAGGAAGGCGGCCAGCTTACCGAGGCCGTCCGCCGCAAGCCCTACAGCGTGCTCCTATTTGATGAGATCGAGAAGGCGCATCCGGATGTGTTCAACATCTTGCTGCAAATTCTGGAGGAGGGCCGTCTTACCGACGCCCAGGGCCGCACCGTGGACTTCCGCAACACCGTCATCATCATGACGTCGAACGTGGGCTCGCAGTTCATCCGCGAGTTCGCCGAGCACGGCGACGAGAAGGCTATGAAGCAGGCCATCGACGGCGCCCTGCGCGCGACGTTCCGCCCCGAGTTCATCAACCGCATCGATGACGTGGTGGTGTTCAACGCGCTGAACATGACGAACATCGAGCCTATCGTCGATTTGCAGCTGGAAGAAGTGCGCGACCGTCTGGCCGACCGCCGCATCACGCTCGACGTGACGCCGGCGGCGATGGAGCACCTGTCCATCGACGGCTACGATCCCATCTTCGGAGCGCGTCCGTTGAAGCGCCTCATCCAAAAGGAGATCGTCGACCGCATCGCCCAGAAGGTAGTGGAAGGCAAGCTGCGCGACCGCAGCCATGTGCTGATCAGCATCGACCAGGACGGCAACTACGAATGCACCGTGGAAGAGCCCCTGGAGCTGGACGCCATGCCCCTCGACGACCTGCTGACCGAAGGCGATAAGTAAGTCGTCTGGACAGAACGAGCGCGGCTTCCCGCAAGGTCGCAAGTGTAAACGGCCCGGCATTTGCCGGGCCGTTTACGTGTTGCGGCGCCGATCCGTCGGCTCCGCGCCCCGTTTCACCGCCCCGTCCGCAGGAGTGTTTCACTTGGAACAACCCAGGCGGTTGCGGAGGGTTGCTAGTTCGCTACAGGAACTCGCCCTTGCGGATGACGCATTCGTCGTCGAGGTAGAGGGTGGGGTTGAGGATGATGCCGTCGAGGTGGCAGTCCGCTTTGGTGATGCCGCCGAACGAGGTGTTCGTGCCGAAGGCGATGTGGACGGTGCCTG
>ENA-UBDJ01001331-UBDJ01001331.1-human-gut-metagenome-genome-assembly--contig:-NODE-1331-length-11118-cov-4.569014_pt1 | contig 11118 bp, 12 predicted proteins | sample MGYA00244279_ERZ654774 | MGnify/ENA primary metagenome ERZ654774 (study PRJEB26926, sample SAMN06164701) | human gut metagenome | biome: ENVO:00009003; feature: ENVO:2100002; material: ENVO:00002003...
CGTGGGCTCGGAGATGTGTATAAGAGACAGATACAGACGTCTGCCTAAGAGAGGATTCAAAAACAGAAATACAAAAGAGATTATTGCAATCAACGTTGACGTACTGAACCGTTTTGAAGATGGTGCAGAAGTTACAGCAGAAAGCTTACTTGCAAGCGGTGCAATCTCCAAGATCGCTGATGGCGTTAAAATTCTTGGAAACGGTGAGCTGACAAAGAAACTTAATGTCAAAGTAAATGCTGTCAGCGAGACTGCAAAATCAAAAATTGAAGCTGCTGGTGGTACAGTAGAGGTGATCTAATGTTTGAAACTCTTAAAAATGTTTTTAGAGTGAAAGAAATGAGACGCAAGCTGTTGTCTATGATATGGATGATTTTTGTCATCCGTATCGGCTGCCAGATTCCGGTACCGGGAGTTGACAGTGATTTCTTCAAACAGTGGTTCAGCAGCAATGCCGGTGATGCATTCAATTTCTTTGATGCATTTACCGGTGGTTCATTTGAAAGAATGTCAATTTTCGCATTAAACATCACACCTTATATTACATCTTCCATTATCATTCAGCTTCTTACCATTGCAATTCCGGCACTGGAAGAAATGCAGAGAGATGGTGAAGAGGGAAGAAAGAAGATGACTGCGATCACACGTTATGTGACCGTAGGTCTTGCTTTATTTGAGTCAATCGCAATGGCAATCGGATTCGGACGTCAGGGTATGATTCCAGATCTGGACTTCTTTAAAGGTGTTGTAGTTGTTGCCTGCCTTACAGCCGGTTCAGCTATGCTGATGTGGCTCGGTGAGCGTATTACGGAAAAAGGCGTTGGAAATGGTATTTCCATCGTACTTACCATTAATATCATTTCCAGAGTACCAAGCGACCTGACATTACTGTATGAGAACTTTATTAAAGGAAAAACGATTGCAAAGGGTACTCTTGCAGGACTGATCATTGCAGCCGTTATTCTTCTGGTAGTAGTTCTGGTACTTATCCTTAACGGAGCAGAGAGAAGAATTCCGGTTCAGTATTCCAAGAAAATGGTTGGAAGAAAGCTGATGGGCGGTCAGTCCACCAATATTCCGCTGAAGGTTAACACCGCCGGTGTTATCCCGGTAATCTTTGCATCCTCCATTATGTCTTTCCCGGCTGTCATTGCGCAGTTAACAGGAAAAGGTAATGGTACAGGAATCGGAAGTGAGATTATTCGTGGTCTTTCTTCCAATAACTGGTGTAATCCGAAACAGCTCCAGTATACATGGGGATTGGTTCTTTACATCGTACTTTGTGTTTTCTTTGCATATTTCTACACTTCCATTACATTCAATCCTCTGGAAGTTGCAGATAATATCAAAAAGCAGGGTGGATTTATTCCGGGTATTCGTCCTGGAAAACCTACGTCAGACTATTTGACTAATATCTTAAATTATATTATATTTATAGGTGCAGTAGGTCTTATCATTGTGTGCGTGATTCCGTTCATCTTTAATGGTGTATTCGGAGCGAATGTTTCATTCGGTGGTACATCTATCATCATTATTGTTGGTGTTATCCTCGAAACTGTGAAACAGATTGAGTCACAGCTTCTCGTACGTAATTACAAAGGCTTTCTGAACAATTAAAAATGAGAGGTTGTGGTGCATGGCATCACAGCCTTGATTTGCTAAAAAAGAAAACGGAGGGTATAACTTATGAAAATCATTATGTTGGGTGCACCGGGGGCAGGAAAAGGAACTCAGGCGAAGAAAATTGCTGCGAAATATCAGATTCCGCATATTTCTACCGGAGATATTTTCCGCGCAAACATCAAAAATGGAACAGAACTGGGTAAAAAAGCAAAAACTTATATGGATCAGGGACTTCTCGTACCTGATGAACTGACCTGTGATCTGGTTGTGGACAGAATACAACAGCCGGATGCAGCAAATGGTTATGTGCTGGATGGTTTTCCAAGAACAATTCCTCAGGCAGAGTGCTTAACAGAGGCTCTGAACAAACTGGGAAGTAAAGTTGATTATGCAATCGATGTGGATGTTCCGGATTCCAATATTGTAAACCGTATGTCCGGAAGACGTGCCTGCCTGAAATGTGGTGCTACTTATCATGTTGTACATGCAGCACCGAAGGTTGAGGGCGTTTGTGATACCTGTGGAGAGAAACTGGTGCTTCGTGATGATGACCAGCCTGAAACAGTTCAGAAACGTCTTAACGTATATCATGAGCAGACACAGCCGCTGATCGATTATTATACTAAAGAGGGAATTTTAAAATCAGTGGATGGCACAAAAGATCTTGAAGAAGTATTTGCAGATATTGTTGCCATCCTGGGAGAGTAATTGGGTGTTTTTAAACACCATCTGGAGGTAAAATGTCGGTTTCTATCAAGACAGAACATGAAATTGAACTTATGAGGGAGGCAGGTCATCTGCTTGAAAAAGTGCATGATGGTCTGATCCCTTACATTAAACCGGGAGTGAGCACAAAGGAGATTGACCGTATCGGAGAACAGATGATACGTGATCTGGGATGCATCCCGAATTTCCTGAACTACGGAGGGTTTCCGGCGTCATTCTGCATCAGTCTGAATGATGAGGTAGTTCATGGGATCCCGTCTGAAGAGAAGATCATTCAGGAGGGAGATCTTGTAAAGATTGATGCCGGTCTTATTTATAAGGGGTATCATTCTGATGCAGCGAGGACTTATGCTGTCGGTGAAGTTTCACCGCAGGCACGTAAGCTGATGGATGTGACCAGAGAGTGTTTCTTTGAGGGACTCAAGGCCGCACGTGCGGGAAATCATCTGAATGATATTTCCAAGGCAATCGGTGCTCATGCTGCCAAATATCATTATGGGATTGTCCGCGACCTGGTTGGACATGGAATCGGCACTCACCTTCATGAGGATCCGCAGATCCCGAATTTTCCGCAGAAGCGAAGAGGAGTTCGTCTGATGCCGGGTATGACACTTGCTGTAGAGCCTATGATCAATCTGGGACGTGCAGATGTGGCATGGCTGGATGATGAGTGGACTGTTGTAACTATGGATGGTTCTCTTTCTGCTCATTATGAGAATACGATTCTTATTACAGACGGAGATCCGGAGATTCTGACTCTTACGAAATAATTGGACGACATACAGGAGGTTTAAAATGTCAAAAGCAGATGTAATCGAAGTGGAAGGCACTGTTCTGGAAAAGCTGCCTAATGCGATGTTTAAAGTGGAACTGGAGAACAAACATGTGGTGCTTGCACATATCAGTGGTAAGTTACGTATGAATTTTATTCGTATTCTTCCCGGAGATAAAGTTACGATTGAATTGTCTCCGTATGATCTGTCTAAGGGCAGGATTATCTGGAGAGATAAGTAAGAAATATTGGACTGCAGTTGGTGCAGTGATGAGAAAGAGAGCTGGAGGGATCTGGTTCTCTTTTTTTGTGCTGTAAAGGGGACGCGTAGAAAAATAATTCATTTCATGTGCGGTTTCGGCATCTAAGATATTCTAAGCTTTCATAAATCTGCTAAAAGCATGAGGAAATCAGGTCAAACTCGCTTCGCTCAGACAGTGACCTGATTTTCTCATAACGCAGATTTCTGAGAGCTAAGAATATCTAAGATGCCTGCAAATGCACATGAAATGAATTATTTTTCTACGCTGTGCGTTGGCAGTGGGAAGTATAAATGGATGATTGGGGGGAATGGGGGAGAAAATGAAAAAATGTGATTTTATTCAAAAAAGTGCTTGCATTTTATATTTTGCTGTGATAATATATAAGCCGAACGCGTGAGTATATTGTATTTGTGCGCTCAAAAAACTGCAGATTTTAATGAATTTACGGAAGGAGGATTTCCAGTGAAAGTAAGATCATCTGTAAAGCCGATCTGCGAAAAATGCAAGATCATTAAAAGAAAAGGATCTATCAGAGTAATCTGTGAGAATCCAAAACACAAACAGCGTCAGGGTTGATTGACGGTTTAAAGTTTGTATAACGTGCGGCTGCAGTGTGAGACGCCCGGAAGGGTTGTTCAGACTGTTAAGATAGTTTTAGCATGTATTGCCTAATACCGAGAGGCAACGTTGGCCCGTTGGCCGCAGTAATTCGGAAAGGCTGCTTTTCGCCAATTGCAGCTGGGTGTTTTACCGAGGCACCCCAATTAGGAACTGAGAAATAAGGAAGTGATGTGTCCGATACATCCCATTTCACCTTACTTGAGTGAGAGAATTCGCGAGGGTAAGTGATGTACAGGCATTAAGGACTTTCAAAGTAGAAGATGGAGGAAACAGTACATGGCTCGTATAGCTGGTGTAGACTTACCAAGAGAAAAACGTATTGAAATCGGTCTTACCTACATTTATGGTATTGGTAGACCAAGCGCAGACAAAATCCTTGCAAAGGCAGAAGTTAATCCTGACACACGTGTCAGAGATCTGACTGATGACGAAGTAAAGAGACTCAGCGCAGTTATTGATGAAACAATGACAGTAGAAGGTGACCTTCGTAGAGAAATCGCCCTCAACATTAAGAGACTGCAGGAAATTGGATGCTACAGAGGTATCCGTCATCGTAAAGGACTTCCGGTTCGTGGTCAGAAGACTAAGACCAACGCCAGAACACGTAAAGGTCCTAAGAGAACAGTAGCTAATAAGAAGAAATAAATAAAGCTTTAAACATCTGATAAGCGTAAGCTGATCTTATGAGGAAGCTTCCATGGACACTTGATGAATGACAAGCGAAGCGAGGAAATGAATTTAGTGGGCATGGTGTTTCTTGTAACATATATTTGATTGATAAATAGGAAAGTGTAGGTTAGTTTTAAAATGGCTAAAGTGACTAAAAAAGCGACTGCAAAACGTCGTGTCAAGAAAAACGTTGAACACGGACAGGCACATATTCAGTCTTCTTTCAACAATACAATTGTTACTCTGACTGACAATGAAGGAAACGCTCTTTCATGGGCAAGTGCTGGTGGTCTTGGATTTAGAGGTTCAAGAAAATCTACTCCTTATGCAGCACAGATGGCAGCTGAGACTGCAACAAAAGCTGCACTTATTCATGGTTTAAAAACTGTAGATGTTATGGTAAAAGGACCAGGTTCTGGACGTGAAGCTGCAATCCGTGCCCTTCAGGCTTGCGGACTGGAAGTAACAAGCATCCGCGACGTAACTCCGGTACCACACAACGGTTGCCGCCCACCAAAACGCAGAAGAGTCTAATTGATTTAGAATATTAGGAGGTATTTGAGAAATGGCAGTAAATAGAGTGCCTGTTCTGAAAAGATGCAGATCCCTTGGCCTGGATCCGATGTATTTAGGAATTGATAAAAAATCCACAAGACAGTTAAAACGTGCAAATCGTAAAATGTCTGAGTATGGTTTACAGTTAAGAGAAAAACAGAAAGCAAAATTCATCTACGGAGTTCTGGAAAAACCTTTCCACAACTACTACGACAAAGCTGACAGAATGCCTGGACAGACTGGTGCAAACCTTATGATCCTTCTTGAGAGCAGACTTGACAATGTAGTATTCCGTATGGGATTTGCAAGAACAAGAAAAGAAGCTCGTCAGATTGTTGACCACAAGCATGTACTTGTAAACGGAAAATGTGTAAACATTCCTTCCTACCTTGTAAAAGCCGGTGATCAGATTGAGATCAGAGAAAAATCCAAAGGTTCTGAAAGATACAAAGGTATCCTTGAAGTAACTGGCGGACGTCTTGTTCCGGAATGGATCGATGTAGATCAGGAGAACTTAAAAGGAACTGTAAAAGAACTTCCTAACAGAGAAGCAATTGATGTTCCTGTAAACGAGATGCTTATCGTCGAGTTGTACTCCAAATAATCCATAGGATTATATCATAGAAAATTACCTGGTAATATTTCTATTATTTATACGATTCAGTGGTTGATTATTATCTTCCGCTGAATTGTAGTATTTGAATGAATACCCCTCAAACTTTTATTAACCCAGAAGGAGGGAACCCTATAGTGTTTGATTTTAATAAACCTAAGATCGAGATTACCGAATTATCTGAAGATAAAAAATTTGGCAGATTCGTAGTTGAGCCTTTGGAAAGAGGATATGGAACTACTCTTGGAAATTCTTTAAGAAGAATTATGCTGTCTTCCCTGCCGGGTGCAGCTGTAAGCCAGGTTAAAATTGATGGTGTGCTTCACGAATTCAGCTCCATTCCGGGCGTAAAAGAAGACGTGAGCGATATTATCATGAATCTGAAGAGCCTTGCTATTAAGAACCACAGCACAGACAATGAGCCGAAAACCGCATACATCGAATGTGAAGGAAAAGGTGTTGTAACTGCAGCTGATATCCAGGCTGATCAGGATATCGAGATCATGAATCCGGATCAGGTGATTGCTACTTTAAACGGTGGCAAGGACTGCAGACTTGCTATGGAGCTTACTATTACAAAAGGCCGCGGATATATCAGTGCTGATAAAGGTAAATCTGATGATATGCCGATCGGTGTACTTGCAGTTGATGCTATCTATACACCGGTAGACAGAGTCAACATGACTGTAGAGAATACACGTGTTGGTCAGGTAACCGATTATGATAAGCTGACACTGGATGTGTATACAAACGGTACACTTGATCCGGATGAGGCGGTAAGCCTTGCAGCAAAAGTATTAAGCGAGCACTTGAGCCTTTTCATTGACCTTTCCGAGAATGCAAAGACCGCTGAGGTTATGATCGAGAAAGAAGACAATGAGAAAGAAAAAGTCCTGGAAATGAGCATTGATGAACTTGAGTTATCTGTTCGTTCCTATAACTGCTTGAAGAGAGCCGGAATTAATACAGTTGAAGAATTATGTAACAAGACTTCTGATGATATGATGAAGGTTCGTAACCTTGGACGTAAATCATTAGAAGAAGTTCTTGCGAAACTGAAAGAGCTGGGCTTACAGCTTCAGCCTGCAGAAGAGTAAGAATTGATCAGGTTATTGGTTCTCTAAGGGAACAATAACCAGTTAGCAAAGAGATATTATACGGTGGGGATGCCTAAGCAGTCGGACAGTAAGACCGAACAAGCGTGCCCGGCTGTCCCACAGATGGAGGAAAATTAAATGGCAAAATATAGAAAATTAAGCAGAACTTCTGACCAGAGAAAAGCATTACTGAGAAGCCAGGTAACAAGCCTTTTATATCATGGAAAAATTGTTACTACAGAAGCTAAAGCAAAAGAAATCCGTAAAATCGCAGAAGGCCTTGTAGCTATGGCTGTTCGTGAAAAAGATAACTTCGAAACTGTTACTGTAACTGCTAAAGTTGCTCGTAAAGATGCTGAAGGCAAGAGAGTAAAAGAAGTTGTTGACGGAAAGAAGAAAACTGTATACGATGAAGTACAGAAAGAGATCAAGAAAGATGCTCCTTCCAGACTTCACGCTCGTCGTCAGATGATGAAAGTTTTCTACCCGGTTAAAGAAGTACCTGCAAAGGGTGCCGGAAGAAAGAAAAACACTAAAGACGTAGATATGGTTGCTAAGATGTTCGATGAGATCGCTCCAAAATACGCTGACCGTAACGGTGGTTACACAAGAATCGTTAAGATCGGACCGCGTAAAGGCGATGCTGCAATGGAAGTACTGATCGAATTAGTATAATCCAGCCAGATTTTCGATTTTATATTTGTCCAGACGATGATAAGACTGCATATGTATGGTGTTCATGCCGTATATATGCAGTTTTTTTGTTATGCTATAGGAAATCACTTCCTTGTAACATAACCGTTTATTACCCTTGATTATTTGAGCCAGATAGCGTAAAATCGTAGAGTATATAAAAACCATATTGATGAAGAAGTGTTAAATAAGACATTGGACTGTTACAAAATACGAGAGCAAAAGATAAGCGAGGAATACAAATGACCGTCAGGAGATTGAAAAATTGAGGCAGAATACGAAAAAGAAACGATCAGGATTTGGTTATTTCATCAGGATGTTTTTGTTGTTGGTGGAATTACTGGCTGTTACACTGTTTCTGTGGGGAAATGATGCTTATTCCATATCTGCCACCACACCTGAATTTAAGTGGGAAAATTATAAAACGATCGCACATGCACTGGGAGGGATTGGTGATAAAACCTATCTGAATTCAAAAGAGAGTTTTCTGGCAGGCTATCAGATGGGGTGCAGGTTGTTTGAAGTTGATCTTGTGAAGACATCTGACAATGTATGGGTGTGCCGCCATAGCTGGTATCAGTCTCTTGGACAATGGGAAGGCGATGAAAAGAAAGTTCTGTCCTCAGAGGAATTCTTATCCCAGCCCATTTATGGAAAATATACGCCTATAACATTTGAAGATCTGCTGGTTCTGCTGAGTGATTATCCGGACGCTTTTGTGATGCTGGATTCCAAACAGTATTCTCTCCGTAATTATCAGAAAACAGTGGAAGATTATGCAGATTATATTGAACTGGCAGAGGCTGCCGGTGTCCCGGATGTGATGCGGCAGGTCATACCGGAAATTTATAACCAGGCAATGTTTGCCGGAACAGCACTGCTGTACGATTTTCCAGGATATATTTATTCTTTATGGCAGGAATACTCTATTAAAGAACTGACTGAAATTGCGGCATTTTGCAGAGAAAAGAATATTCAGGCAGCTACAGTCTACTATAAATACTGGTCAGAGGATGTGCAGGAGATTTTTGACAAAAAAGGGATCAGGTTATATATTTATACTGTGAATGACCTGAAGGAAGCACAATATTATATGCAAGAGGGTGCGGCAGGTGTATGCTCAGACTATCTGCAGGATACTATGTTTAACTGATCTGTCCTGTCGGCATTATGAAATGGTCATAGAGGTATTATAGCTGTAGCTGTTCCGGGTTGAATAAGGGCAAAGATATCAGGAGCAAAAAGAATTTTAAATAAGCGGCAATAACAAAGATTATATTATAAAGGAAATTATCATACACAATGAAAATAAGAGTAATGATTGCTGTCTGTGCAGCAAAATTTGTAGGATACGTATGTAAGAAAATGGGAAGGCAGGGTGTGACCTGGGCAGGAAAAGTGGCGATTAAGATCTGTCCGGACATTCTGGAACAGCTTTCCTCACAGGTACGAAAGGCTATTTTTGCAACCTGCGGTACAAATGGAAAGACAACTACCAACAATATGCTCTGTGCGGCACTGGAAGCGGAAGGACAGAAAGTAATCTGTAACCATACAGGTTCCAATATGCTCAATGGAGTTGTTGCCGCATTTGTGCTGGCTTCGAAATGGAATGGTAAGATTGATGCGGACTATGCATGCATTGAGGCCGATGAAGCATCCACCAGACATATTTTTCCGAGAATCAAACCGGACTATATGCTTCTGACAAATCTTTTCCGCGACCAGCTTGACAGATACGGAGAGATTGATATCACTATGAACATTCTGGAAGAAATGATGCGCAAGGTTCCGAAGATGCAGATTATTGTAAACGGTGATGATGCATTATCCGCATATCTTGCCATGGATTCCGGGAATCCATATGTAACTTATGGTATCAGTAAACCGGTGATCAAATCTGCGGCAAATGAAATCAGGGAAGGACGTTTCTGTAAGCGATGCGGTGAAAAACTGGAATATCGTTTCTATCATTACAGCCAGCTGGGAGATTATTATTGTCCAAAATGCGGATTTGCAAGACCGAAGCCGGATTTTGATGCGGAGGATGTAAAAGTAGGCGACCAGCTCAGCTTTTGTGTAGAAGGAAAACACATTGTAGCAAATTATAAGGGATTTTATAATGTGTATAATATACTGGCAGCTTATGCGGGAGTGAGGACTGCGGGATTTGCGGGAGAGCATTTCGGGGATATGCTCCGCAGATTTAATCCGGAAAACGGACGTATGGAGCAGTTTCGTATTAAGGGAACAGGAGTAACCTTGAATCTTGCCAAGAATCCGGCGGGATTTAATCAGAATATTTCCGCAGTGATGCAGGATCAGGCACCGAAGGACATTATTATTGCGATCAATGATAATGCTCAGGATGGAACAGATATTTCCTGGCTCTGGGATGTTGACTTTGATCTTCTCGGAAATGATTCAGTGAAATCTATTACTGTAAGCGGTATCCGCTGTCAGGATATGCGTCTGCGGCTGAAATATGTGGATATCCCGTCTGTCCTCGAGGGCGATGTTGAGAAAGCAATCCGCGACAGAGTAGAGGACGGAGTGGGGAATCTGTATGTGCTGGTAAACTATACAGCATTATTCAGTACCAGAAATATTCTGAAGAGACTGGAGGGCGAGAAATAATGAAAATTACAATAGGACATTTATATCCGGATCTTCTGAATCTTTACGGTGACAGAGGTAATATCCAGTGTCTGATGAAGAGATGCCAGTGGCGTGGGATTGAGGCTGAGACCATACCGTTTGAGCTGGATGATAAAATAGATTTCTCGAAGCTTGATATCGTACTTCTGGGTGGCGGTTCGGACAGAGAACAGATGATCGTATGTGAGAAGCTACAGAAAATCCAACCGGATTTTAAGGCTTATGTGGAAGATAACGGCGTTGTCATTGCAATCTGCGGTGGCTATCAGTTACTTGGGAAGTATTACAAAACAGATCAGGGAAACATGAAAGGACTGGACCTGGTAGACTTGTATACAGAGCAGGGTGAAGGCCGTCTGATCCAGAATATCGTTCTGCAGAGTGAGCTGTTTGATATGCCGATCGTTGGATTTGAGAATCATGGAGGAAGAACCTGCATTAATAATAACAAACCACTGGGAAAAGTACTTTACGGTGCAGGAAATGACGGTAAGTCAGGCTATGAAGGCGTAGTATATAAGAATGTGATAGGGACTTATCTGCATGGACCGTTACTTCCGAAGAATCCGCAGCTTGCAGACTGGCTCATTCAACATGCGCTGGAAAGAAAGTATGGAAAAGAAACAGAACTTACACCGTTAGATGACAGTCAGGAAAAAGAAGCAAATGACTATATATACCATAGATTTGTAAGAGGATAATTATGGCGAAATCATGTAATCAAAAAGGAAAAATACTGTATCTGCAGAAAATGCTGTCTGAGACAACCAGCCAAAATCCTGTCACCATGCAGGAGCTGTCTCTTATACACATCTGACGCTGCCGACG
>ENA-UBDJ01001342-UBDJ01001342.1-human-gut-metagenome-genome-assembly--contig:-NODE-1342-length-11050-cov-4.077126_pt1 | contig 11050 bp, 9 predicted proteins | sample MGYA00244279_ERZ654774 | MGnify/ENA primary metagenome ERZ654774 (study PRJEB26926, sample SAMN06164701) | human gut metagenome | biome: ENVO:00009003; feature: ENVO:2100002; material: ENVO:00002003...
CGAGATTTCTGCCTGTCTCGTGGGCTCGGAGATGTGTATAAGAGACAGGATTGGTGGAAACTTCCATCAAAGTAGCTTGCAGCACCTGATAAGCTTCTTCCGGATCAGAGAATGTATCTTGCGGTGTAGGCGGACACACTCCTCTTCCGAGATTTTCGACTCCATATCCTATGCCGATAATCACCAATATGGTAGCTGCAACACTTCCAATCCAGCGCCAGTTGCGTTTGGACTTGTTAGGACTGAAGAACCGTTGCTCTTCCTCAGCCTTTTCATCAATCAGCAGGCTTAGTTTATCCCCCAGCCCCGCAGGAACTTCCACATCTCTATCTGCGTCTTGGTAAAGGCTAAGAAAAATTTCTTTATCCTTCTGCAGATGTTCAGGTACTTCCGTTGTTCTGAAATAATCTCTCAACGCCTCTTCCTGGCTCTCGGTAGTGTTCCCCTCGTAAAACTCGGCGAGCAGCCTTTCAATTTCCTCGACTTTCATAGTTATTCCATTTATTAAATTCCTCACGTATTCTTTTCCTTGCCCGGGACAACAGTACACGGACATTTGTAGAATTCAACCCGGTCACTTGTTCTATCTCTTCGTAAGAGCATCCTTTGACGTCACGCAGGTTCACAATCCGTTGCTGCTGTTCGGGCAAGTGGGCAATGATATCTTTTACTTGCCGTACTTCGTCGCGCACTTCCAGGTTATCACTTTGAGAAACATCCTGCGCAGCAGTCAATTCTACCGTTTGCCTGGATAAGACATATTTTCCTGAACGAAGCAAATCAAAGCACATATTCTTAACCAAAGTGACACTGAACGCTTCCGGATTGCTGATAACCGTCAATCCTTCTCGCTTATCCCATAGCTTCAGATAGGCTTCCTGAACCAGATCCTCCGCATCGGCCGCATTCTCCAGTAGCCGATAGGCTACACAGTACAGCTTGCGGTGGTAAGGCAGAAACTCATTTTTAAAACTTTCAGCATCCATGGGCTTTTTCTGTATCTCAATCCTGTTATTTTTTGTATCTATTTGTTAGACGTAAAGGAACGGAACTTTGTTACAAAGGAAATGAATTTTATAAAAAAAATGCGGCAAAAGAAAAAAACTTCTGCCGCACACCTTATTAATAAGTGGTTTCTTTAGAACCAATAAATATATGCCAGAGTACTTACGCTGATTGTAATCCATAGCAACACACCCTGAATAAGCGGTTTGATGCCCACTGCCTTTAATACATCACGTGAAAGGGAAGCTCCGATAAAGAACAGAGTGATAGTCAATGTCTTTCTGGCTAAACTATTAATTCCCTCTCCTATCATAATTCCGGTTTCCGAGGAACTCAGCACATACGTATTGAATACCATAGCCAGAATGAAGAAGAAAATAAACCAGGGAATACTGATTTTCTGTCCCTTACTTTTAAAGACGAAAGAAGTAATCAATGCCAGAGGAATAATCCACAAAGCACGTGTCAATTTAATAGTAGTAGCAATTTGAAGAGCTTCTTCGCCATAAGCAGCACCGGCACCCACTACAGAACTCGTATCATGTATAGCAATTGCTGCCCATGTTCCAAATTCCTGCTGGCTCATATCCAGGGCATGACCAATAACCGGAAAGATAAACAATGCGATAGCGTTCAGAATAAAGATAGTTCCTAATGCTACGGACATCTCCGTATCTTTCGCTCTCAGCACAGGACCTACTGCTGCAATGGCACTACCGCCACAGATAGCCGTGCCGGAACTGATAAGATAGGAAGTGTCACGATCTACCTTTAAAAATTTACGACCGATAAACCAACCGATAAGCATGGTACCCACAACTGAAATAACTGTGAACTCCATCCCTTCTTTACCAGAAGCCAGAGATGCCTGGAGATTCATTCCGAACCCCAGTCCTACCACTGAATATTGCAAGAGATATTTAGATACTTTCTTATTGAACTTTGGATGTGCCTGCCCACTCGACAAAGCAAATATTAAGCCCAGGAACAAAGCGACAGGAGGTGTCACCCAAGTAGAATAACCGGGAATATAATCCAATAATAAGAAAGCTGATAAAAGCACTACTAAAGACACATAAGTAATTTTGTTCTTCCGTTGAAGATACGCCAGAGTGCTTACACTCGCAGTTTGAATTGAAGCCATAATTTTTCTTGTATATCAATATTTATATTATTTCTGTTTCCGGGTGCAAAGGTAGGCTTCTTTACCTATATACACCAATTGTATCTATTTATGTGCTATAACTTGTTGTTATGGTGTGTAGCAAACTGCATAAAGACTTGGGAGAGCCCACTCTCCTGTCCCTGGGGTTGTGCAAAACTAAATTCACGAAGCATAGCCATATCTTTTATCTCGACAACACGCAACTGTCCGGCATAGAGTTCACGGGTAATGGAGCGAATGGAAACAATCCCCATACAATCAGTATGTTCCAAAAAAAGTTTAATACTTTCCGTACTGCCCAGATACATTAAAACCTGAAGAGACGATAACTTTATATTATGTTGCAATAATGCCCTCTCAAAGACATCCAATGTACCCGATCCCCTTTCACGAAGCACCAAAGGAATATGAAGCAGTTCTTCGGGAGTAATTTCTTCGCCGACCTGCAGTTTACTTCCCGTGCGTATCACAGCTACCAGCTCATCTTCAAGAAAAGTGGTGTATTTCAAATTGGGTAAGCGGAAAACGCCTTCCACCAGTCCCAAATCAATGCGGTGTTCCTGTAAAGCAGCTTCTATCTCCCGCGAATTACCATTCATCAGCGAAAGGTTTACTTGCGGGAATTTCTTAATGAAACTGGCAAGTAATGGCGGCAAGACGTATTGAGCAATTGTAGTACTGGCCCCCAAACGCAGTTCTCCCGTATATTCGTTATGCAGCAGATGCATTTCATATTCCAGTCGCTTGTAATCTTCCAGGATACGGCCACAATGCTCCAACAGCAACTTACCAGCTTCCGTCAAGTTGATTTTACTACCTTGCCTATCAAACAGACGCGCCTGATAGGTACTCTCCAACTCTTGTATATGCTTTGTAATGGCAGGCTGACTGACAAACAACTCTTGCGAAGCCTTCGTGAAACTCAGATTCTTCGCCACAGATTGAAATACTTTTAATCGAAAATCAGACACGGAGTTAGTGATTAAGGATTAATAATAGGTTATTAATAACAAGACTATTCCAATTCTTCGGCTTTAATGCCTAACGCACGCATCATGGAATAACCCAATAAATCCCATTTGCAACCCAGAGGACGGGCCGGTTCATCCATATTGAAAAGGAATACTTCTTTCGATTTTTCCGGATCAGCTTCCCTTAGGTGCTCTTCAAGAACCTCCATAAGTTTAGCACCATAATCATCTATAAACGGAACCAGCATAAGACGCTTCACATCAGCAGAATCGAGTGCTATATTCAGCAGATCAAGATAGAGGTTCGCCCGGGAAACAAGTCCCTCAGAAGATACAGAAGTGAATGAAAACTCACCTAACTGATTTGTAAACCCTACCCCATTTAGATCTTTATTTAAATCTGCGGGATCACAATGAAGCAATTTATCAGTCTGCCCATCATGTACAAAAAGTACTCCGATATTGTTTTCTTTATCACGAACACCAGAATCGAGTGCCAGATAAGAAGCCCATTCTTCCACATAGATATTCTGTAAGGGGCGTCCCAACTGTAATTCAAAGTATCTCTTTAAGTCCTTAACCACATCATTGAAATATGCTACATCCACCAGTATCACATTCTCTGCGAACTTTACATCTTCTGCCATAATATATTCTATTCTATTTTTTGAGGGATAAAGATACGATAATCCTTTTAGCCCTGCATAAAATTTATTCAAAAATTAAACGATACGAGGAGAAGTTGGCAAGTTAACTTCCTTTCTTTCCCAGCATGGGCAAGACGATGATCTTGTACATTGACACCACATACGAATGATAAATATTTACACAACAATATATTTGTGAGATCAGTCACATACTTAGGGTATCTCAGTATGATACTTAGGGTACCTCAGTATGATACTGAGACTACCTCAGTCGTATACTGAGATATCATCATTATAATATATCTGATAATCAGTTGTTTAGCAAACGCCCTTTCAGTGTCAAGAAATTAAGACAAATAAGTTATTTAAAATAATAAATTATTTCCTTTCTGTACAATTTTGAAGTAACCTTGCCACTATATCATCTTAGTTTCGGCAAAAGTTATATGGACAACACACGTAGACATTTTGTCACTATTATTCACCTATTAACTGTAATTTTGTCATAAATAGGCTATTGGCAAATCTTTTGCGCCCGTTTAGGTGTTATTGAAAATGAAAAATAGAAAGGAGATATAAGATATGAACTTTAACAATTTTACCATTAAATCGCAAGAGGCTGTACAAGAAGCACTGAACCTGGCCAAAAGCCGTGGACAGCAAGCTATCGAACCGGTTCATGTGATGCAGGGAGTAATGAAGGTAGGCGAAAACGTCACTAACTTCATCTTCCAGAAGCTGGGCATGAATGGTCAACAGATTGCACTTGTACTTGACAAACAAACTGACTCTTTGCCCAAAGTTTCGGGCGGAGAACCTTACTTGAGTCGCGAGACAAATGAGGTATTCCAGAAAGCAACCCAATATTCCAAAGAAATGGGTGACGAGTTTGTTTCACTGGAGCATCTGCTGCTGGCATTGCTCACTGTAAAAAGTACCGTTTCTACCATCCTGAAAGATGCAGGAATGACGGAACGTGAACTTCGTAATGCCATCACCGAGTTGCGTAAAGGAGAAAAAGTGACTTCACAATCCAGTGAAGACACCTATCAGTCACTTGAAAAGTATGCTATCAACCTGAACGAAGCCGCCCGAAGCGGTAAGCTCGACCCGGTTATCGGTCGTGACGAAGAAATCCGGCGTGTATTGCAGATCCTGAGCCGTCGTACCAAAAACAACCCTATATTAATAGGTGAACCGGGTACCGGTAAGACTGCCATTGTAGAAGGTCTTGCCCACCGTATTCTGCGCGGTGATGTACCTGAAAACCTGAAGAATAAACAAGTTTATTCACTGGATATGGGAGCATTGGTTGCCGGTGCTAAATATAAAGGTGAGTTCGAGGAACGCTTGAAAGCTGTTATTAATGAGGTGAAGAAATCAGAAGGAGACATAATTCTCTTTATTGATGAAATCCACACTTTGGTTGGTGCCGGAAAAGGTGAAGGTGCTATGGATGCCGCCAACATCCTGAAACCTGCACTGGCTCGTGGCGAACTGAGAAGTATCGGTGCAACTACCCTCGATGAGTATCAGAAGTACTTTGAAAAGGACAAAGCATTGGAACGCCGCTTCCAGATAGTGTATGTCAACGAACCGGATACGCTGAGTACCATCTCCATCCTGCGTGGCCTGAAGGAGCGTTATGAAAATCACCACCATGTACGGATTAAAGACGATGCCATCATTGCCGCCGTGGAGTTGAGTAACCGTTATATCACAGATCGTTTCTTACCGGATAAGGCTATCGACCTGATGGACGAAGCCGCTGCTAAGTTGCGTATGGAAGTAGATTCCGTACCGGAAGAGTTGGATGAAATTTCCCGCAAGATCAAACAGCTGGAGATTGAGCGCGAAGCCATTAAACGTGAAAACGATAAACCGAAACTGGAACAAATCGGTAAGGAACTTGCCGAACTGAAAGAACAGGAAAAATCGCACAAAGCGAAATGGCAAAGTGAAAAGACATTGGTCAACAGGATACAACAGAATAAGGTTGAAATCGAAAACCTTAAATTTGAAGCTGATAAGGCGGAACGTGAAGGTGACTACGGCAAAGTAGCCGAAATCCGTTACGGTAAGCTACAAGCTTTGAACAAGGAAATCGAAGATACTCAAAAAGAACTTCACATGATGCAAGGCGATAAAGCCATGATTAAGGAAGAAGTAGATGCTGAGGATATTGCAGATGTTGTATCCCGCTGGACAGGTATTCCGGTCAGCAAGATGTTGCAAAGTGAAAAAGACAAATTGTTGCATCTGGAAGATGAACTCCACCAGCGTGTGATTGGGCAGGACGAAGCTATCGAAGCTGTCGCTGATGCTGTACGCCGTAGCCGTGCCGGTCTGCAAGATCCAAAACGCCCGATTGGTTCATTTATCTTCCTCGGTACTACCGGTGTTGGAAAGACGGAACTTGCCAAGGCTCTTGCCGAGTTCCTCTTCGATGATGAGTCCATGATGACGCGTATCGATATGAGTGAATATCAGGAAAAGCATAGCGTATCTCGTCTGGTCGGAGCGCCTCCGGGATATGTAGGTTACGATGAAGGTGGCCAGTTGACCGAAGCTATCCGCCGTAAGCCCTATTCAGTCGTACTGTTCGACGAAATAGAGAAAGCACATCCGGATGTATTCAATATCTTACTTCAGGTATTGGACGACGGACGCCTGACGGATAACAAAGGACGTGTGGTAAACTTCAAAAATACCATCATTATCATGACATCTAACATGGGTAGCGCTTATATCCAAAGTCAGATGGAAAAGTTGAATGGTTCCAACAAGGAGCAGGTAATTGAGGAAACAAAGAAGGAAGTAATGAATATGTTGAAGAAAACTATTCGCCCGGAATTCCTGAACCGTATCGATGAAACAATCATGTTCCTGCCGCTGACTGAAAGCGAAATCAAGCAGATTGTGGTACTCCAGATAAAAGGTGTACAAAAGATGCTTGCCCAAAATGGCGTGGAATTGATATTGACGGAAGAAGCTATAGAATTCCTGACGAAGGTAGGATATGATCCGGAGTTTGGTGCTCGTCCCGTAAAACGGGCTATCCAACATTACTTGCTGAATGACTTGTCGAAGAAACTATTATCTCAAGAAGTAGATCGTAGCAAGCCGATTACAGTAGATGCCAGTGGTGAAGAGTTGGTATTTAGAAATTAAACCTAAAAAAACGAAGATAAAAAAGGCCGTCTTGTTTCTGGATAAAATGTACTTCAGAACTAACAAGACAGCCTTTTCTTATTTTATAGCGAGCTGCTTAACAACTGGTGTGGATAAGGGATGCGTCACAACCAACACATAATCTCCTGCGCATGGCAAATCGAAAGAAATATTTTCTTCTTTCGCCTGCTTTACATCGATCACCTTTCCCCGGATATGGTATAAACAAAGCGTAGCGTTAGGCAACACTCCACCTACATATATCTTACCAGCAGTTTTATCTACCTGTACTGTTACGCTCTTATGCTCTTCCATCTTATCATTGCCAACCTCAAGTTCCCCCTCAAGGCAGTAAATTCATAATAAAAAAGCGTGGGAACTGTTGTTATTATTGTACCTGGGGCTCTGGACTGCCACTATTCAAATAATATACAACAACCCACGCTCCGAACTATATATACATGTGCATATACAACAGAGCATGAACGTTTGTTGTCTATTATCCTTGAATAGCGTGAAATTGTCCAGATTTCAAGTACAAGATAATATTAAACTCTTTTATCTATAATTATCCTTCAATTATTATAAAGGGAGGCCACTACCTACCCTGCATTTCAGGATGGCAACAAAGGTATAAAAAAAGTAATCAAAATTAAAACTACAGCATAAAAAAAAACGAATTATCCGGGATGTCCCGCATAATTCGCTTTTCTATGAAAAGAATAGCTTATTTTTAAATTTATTCTTCTGTTTTTTCTTCAGTAGCTTCAACTTCTGCAGCCTCTTCGAAATCAGTCATTCCGCAAGCAACTAACAAGTTGTACCAGGAAATAAGTTTTTTGATATCCGTCACATATACACGGTCGCGATCGAAAGTAGGCAGAACCTCTCCCAAATAAGCGCGAAGGTCATCAGCAGTGGCTTTTTTCAGATCCATCACTACAGCTGCACCGTTTTCTTTCTTTTTCATGGCTAGTAATACATCTTTCAAAGGCACATCGTCCGTATCCGTATACATGGCAATATCGCCCAAAGATATTATTTTCTCGTTACCATAAGCAGGGAAACGTTTCTTGTCTGTAAGTGATTCTACAATCAACATATTTCTACCTTGTGAAATGAGCTTATACAATCCCGGTTTACCGGAGATAGACAAAATAGTCTTCAACATAGTATGTTCTATTTTTTATTAGTAATATTTTATTTTTTCGGTGGGCAAAGGTAAGCAATATTTTTAGATAGAGAAGTTATTAGTTCTAAAACCTGCGGAATTAACGGAGTTTCACCGTCGTTTACAATTACAAAATCAGCCTGGATACGCTTATCTTCATCACTCATCTGGCTACGAACACGACGTTCCACCAATTCCCGCGGAGCAGTATCACGCTGCATGGCACGGGCTATACGGATTTCCTCGGATGCATATACCATAATTACAGCATCTACTTCACCTGCAAATCCGGCTTCAATCAGAATTGCAGACTCCATCCCTACTATCGGATATGCATCGTATCGCTTTACCCATTGATGAAAATCATCCCGCACCCGTGGATGAATAATACCGTTTACAGTACGGATATGTTCGGGGTTACCAAATATATAGGAAGCAAGCAAGGTTTTATTCAACTCTCCATCGGTATAAATATCTTCTCCCAGTAAAGATATCAGTTCCCGGCGAATCAAAGAGTCCGAAACAGTCAGGCGCTTGGATTCAATATCCGAGATATAAACAGGGACACCCATCACTTCCAGTAGTCGGGAAACTACACTTTTTCCACTACCGATTCCACCAGTTATGCCTATCTTAATTGCCATAATCAGGAGATACTTGCTCAATTAGGAAATCTACCTGTTCCGGACTGATACGTATCTGGTTTACGCCTTTCGGCACTGATCTTAATTTCACCGTGTACTTATCCGAACCTAATTTCAGAAGTTCTTCATAAGAAACATTGATATGAAAATCACTTGCTGTTATTTGGCGGAAATGACTCAAACCAACCTGGAAAGTAACATTCACTTTTGATGGAAATGCACGCAACACTTTACCTGCAGGAAAGTTAACACCCCGCAAAGGAACTTCCACAGTTTTCTCCGTATAAATATCCACAGGAAAAATCATCTCCACAGAAGCCGGCACAAATTTAACCCCCTTCTGGGCAAGCAAAGGAATTTGCCTCTTCAATGTATCAGAGACATCTTCAAATTTCACCTTCTGTGTATAGGCAATGGTTATTGTATCCAGTACACCTGCAGGTGCGTAGGCTAATACAGAATCAGGCGTACAAATTGTATCGGAAATATAATACTGGCGTCCGGCACTCACTGTTCCCTGTAACTTCACCGGAACTAATTTGGAGTCTCCGGTAGAATAGATATACTCTAACGTATCGGGTTTCACGGAAAGCAATTTTGTAGATACGTTCAACTGGTTGAGCAATCTTTTCTCAAACTGCGAAGAATAAATACGTACATGGTTATCCTTTCCTTTATAATCAGAAAAATCCAGAGTAATAGGGAAAAAGCTCTTTCCAAGCATATAGTTGAGTAACACCGTACCTTTATCCTTCACCCGAATATGCAGTTCGGAAGGAGGTTCAGAAGTTATAACAATATTATTAGGAACTCCTTTCAAACGTACCGGAATGGAGAATTCCGTTTCATAATCATTATTTAATGTCTGAAGCAGCCAGAAACCACTGGCAATGAAGAAGAAAAATAAAAAAATTAAGAACTCTCTGCTCTTATCACTGAGCAGAAAGTCCTTAATTTTTCTCGCTGTTTTTAAATATATGCGTTTTATGTTCCTACGATCAATCATAGGCTCACTATTCAAATTTATTTAGCAGCCTGATTGCTGTTAGCATCTGCAGCTGCTGCAAATATAGAATTCTTATCAATTCTAATCTTAACATTAGAAGCGATTTCAAGTACTATATCATTATCATTAATCTCTTTGATAACACCATGAATACCACCGGCAGTAATCACCTTTTGGTTTACCTGAAGCGATTTGCGGAAGTTTGCAATTTCTTTTTGCTTTTTGTTTTGTGGACGAATCATGAAAAAATACATGATAGCAAACATGGCAATCAGAAGAATCCACATCATGCTACCACCACCAGGGGCTGCGGCAGGAGCTTGCAAGAATACGGTCATTAAATTCATAAATTATTCGTTTTTAGTTTTTAATACTCAACAAAGATATCAGTTTTTAGCCAACTTACCTTCTTTTTTTAATTGATTAACTATTCCGTCTAATGTACCATTTACGAAACTTCCGCTCTTTATCGTACTATAGACTTTAGCAATCTCTACATACTCATTTAACGAAACACTCACAGGAATGTTCGGAAAACTTAGAATTTCTGCTAATGCACATTGCATTATTATCACATCCATAAAGGCTACACGATCCAAATCCCAATTACGAGTATTTTCACTGATCAGATGACGATAGTAATCACAATTCAAGATGGCACGACGGAACAAACGACGAGCAAACTCCTGATCCTCCTCATCTTTGAACTCAGGCAGCAAAGTCTGATTGGCACCATTCTTTTCCTCAAAGCGTTTGATTGTCTTCAGAACAAAAGTATCTACGATTTCTTTGTCATCATTCCAGTAAAGACTCTGGTCTTCTAACAAAGTATCCAATGCTTCGTTATTAAATATAAATGCTTTATAGAGCTTTCTCCATAATTCACGGTCTGTTTCATAAGACTTATCAGGCGAAGCCATATATTCCTTATATATATCAGAAGCTATAATCTTCTCATACAACCCCTTGATAAAGTCTTCGTCATTTGTCCACGACCGTTTTTGGTTGGCGGCAAAGTCAAGCAACTGCTTATTCACTTCCAGTTGAGAAACGAACTTGTTTTCTACGAATTTCATGTTGGGATACAACTCCTCCGCGGTCGGAGCTAACTTGGCTTTTGCCGCATCAATGCGTTTTTGTGCGTAAGTCGTCAGAGCCACCATCAGCATCAGCAAATAATTATAAAGGTCATACGCTTTCGAAAGACTAAAGAATAATTCTTTCTCCGCTGAGTCTAAATTTTTACTGCCATTCTGATAATAAGCATATA
>ENA-UBDJ01001392-UBDJ01001392.1-human-gut-metagenome-genome-assembly--contig:-NODE-1392-length-10760-cov-4.507800_pt1 | contig 10760 bp, 7 predicted proteins | sample MGYA00244279_ERZ654774 | MGnify/ENA primary metagenome ERZ654774 (study PRJEB26926, sample SAMN06164701) | human gut metagenome | biome: ENVO:00009003; feature: ENVO:2100002; material: ENVO:00002003...
GTTCGTCGGCAGCGTCAGATGTGTATAAGAGACAGAGAGAATATTTTGTGCAGATTGTACCGGATGTCCCGGAGATTTTATCTTTTGCACAAAAAGAAGTAAAAATAAAATAAAGCAGGAGGGCAAAAGATGCGGGGAATCAGAAAGCAGTCATCCGACACACAGAGCTCCAGTCAGCCGAAAGAAAAAAGAAGATTGGATACAAAACAGAAAAAAGGAATGTTGATCGGCGGAGGTATCTTCCTTGTGGCAGTGATCGCCCTGATCCTTGTGAAGAATCTGACAGGTGGAAGTGGAGCAGATGGAGAGAATGTTCTTTATGCGGATTCCGTCGGAATGATCACAGGGACAGGACTTGGGACACAGAACCGGTTTACAGGAGTGGTTGAAGCACAGGATACGTTGAAACTGACACTGGCAGACAATCAGAAGATAAAACAGATCTTTGTTGAAAAAGGGCAGGAAGTAGAGCCTGGAACAAAGCTGTTTGAATACGAGACAGAAGAGCTTGCCATGACATTAGATCAGGGAAAACTGGAGCTTGAGAAGATCACGAACAACATCAGCAGCCTGAATTCACAGATCGCGACACTTACAACGGAGAAGAAGAGTGCGCCGGCCAGCGAACAGCTGTCCTATACGACACAGATCCAGGACCTTCAGATGGAGATCAAGCAGGAAGAGTACAATTATAAAGTAAAAGAGCTGGAAGTAAACCGTACACAGAAGAGCCTGGAACAGTCTACAGTAACTTCTACAGTTGCCGGAATTGTACAGGAGATCAACGAACAGCAGGGAACAGACCCTTCTACAGGAGAGTCCAAACCGTTTATGAGTATCCTTTCTACAGGAAAATACAGAATCAAAGGAAAGATCAGCGAGCAGAACATCGGAGATCTGACACCGGGCACACAGGTGACAATCCGCTCCAGAGTGAATGAAGATGAGATCTGGACAGGTACAGTAGATAACGTAGACACAGAGAAGCCGGAGAACAGTTCCCAGGATTCTATGAGTTACGGTTCTGAGAACAGCGATAATCAGGCAACAAAGTATCCATTCTATGTCACATTGGATACAATAGATGGATTGATGCTCGGACAGCATGTCTATATCGAGACAAGTACTTCACTGGAAGCAGACAAGATGTGGCTGATGCGTGACTACATTGTAGACGCAGATTCAGATCATCCATATGTATGGGTAGCAGGAGATAATGACAAGCTGGAGAAGCGTTCTGTTACACTCGGAGAGACGAACGAAGATATGGGAACCTGTGAGATCGTAGACGGACTGAAAGCTTCTGATTACATTGTATGGCCAAGCGAGGAGTGCAAAAAAGGTGCAGCTGTTGTGAAGAACGATTCAGGTACATCAGGCAGTACTTCAGATATGTCAGGAGCCGAGGGCGGTTACGAAGAACCTGTAGAAGAAAATGCAATGCAGGAAGGAGTTCCGGGAACGGAGGAGAGTGTGGATGAATAAAAAGAAAATAATCAAGATCGGCATTCCTGTGGCAGCAGGCTGTATCGTTCTTGCACTTGGAATCGGTTTCGCAGTGAAGAACAGCGGAAAGGCTGTTAAAGTAGCTCCTGTCAGTAGTGTGAATTCCGGCGGCGGGTACGATGATAGCGGGATTGCAAGTTACGGAACCGTCACAACGAACCAGAAGCAGGACATTTACGTGGATGATACTATGCCGATCACACAGGTTTACGTGAAAGCCGGGGATACGGTGAAAGTTGGAGACCGTCTTGTGGCATACGACACGACACTTTCTTCCCTGGAGCTTGAGATGAAAGAAATGCAGATTCAGGGGATTGACCTGAACATTCAGAACCTGCAGAAAGAGATCACCCAGCTCAAGGGGACGAAGACTGCGAAGGCAGATACAGGGGCATCCGTCGTGCAGACAAGCGCAGATGGAGAACAGCAGCCAACTGTACAGAAGATGAGTGCTGTAAAGACAACCATTCTTAATACATCAAAAGAGGATGAGAATAAAAAACCGGATGGTGATACCTCGAAAGATGATACGACAAAAGATGACAACACAAAAGACGATACTTCGAAAGATGATAATAAAAAAGACGATGTACCGTCTTCCGCAATTGAGCGTCCATTCCCTGAAGCATTAAAGGGAAAAGAGGTTTACAGTGAGATTACATTAGATTCTGTTCCTTATAATAAAGAAGACGCAGACGGAACAATGGAAAAACCGTATCGTTATCTTTGCGCACCGGGGGCAGCCGTAAATGCACCGTTTATGCTCAAAGTATTAAAAGAGGGTCAAGTGTGTGCCTTTGATGTAGTAGATAACGCAGAAGCACCGACAAAATTCTTATCCTGTTGGATCCTCGATGGAAAAACAGGACAGGTAGTCATACCGGATCCACAACCAACTCCAGACCCGGAGCCGACTCCAAATCCAGAGCCAACTCCGGAACCAAAGCCAACTCCAGACCCGGAGCCAACTCCGGAACCAGAGCCAACTCCGGAACCGGATATTTCAGAAGATCCGGTTATCCCAGACACCCCGGACCTCCCGTCAAAGGAAGAAGTGACGAAGCAAATCAAGGAGAAAGAGCAGAAGATCAAAGATCTGGATCTTTCCAGGAGATCCGCTGAACTGGAACTGAAAAAGCTGAAGAAAAAGGTCGGGGACGGCGTGATCAAAAGTACGGTAGAAGGTGTAGTCAAAGAAGCGACTGACGAAGCGTCTGCAAAGAATGAGAACAAACCAGTTGTCAGCGTTGTCGGAGAAGAAGGTTTCTATGTGACCGGAAGAGTCGGAGAGACAATGCTTGATCAGATCAAAGAAGGAATGACTGCGACTGTAATGTCCTGGCAGTCGGGAGAATCCTACGAAGCGACAGTTACAGGTGTTGGAAACTCACCGGTAAGCGATTATTCCACAGGAGAGAACCAGAATCAGTCCTTCTATCCGTTCACGCTCGTGATCCACGGAGACGCAAATCTCTCGAATGGTGAGTCTGTGAATCTGTCGATGAATGGAATTGCAGCAGGTAGTGATGGATCGATCTATCTTGAAAAAATGTTTGTCCGCGAGGAAGGAAACCGCTATTATGTCTACAAGCGGGGCGATAACGGCAGATTAACAAAACAGTATGTAGAGGTTGGCAAAAATATGTACAATTCACTGGAGATCACCTCCGGCCTCACAATGGACGACATGATCGCATTCCCTTACGGCAGAGATGTTAAAGAAGGCGCAAAGACACAGGAAGCAGATACCCTGTACGACTATTATTAAGAAGACTGAACAGTATCAAAATGAAAGAGAGTGAGGTGCCATTATGTTAGAAGACATCAGACTGGCGTTTCAGGGAATCTGGAATCATAAATTAAGATCTGCGCTCACAATGCTCGGAATCATCATAGGAATCGGTTCCATTATAGCAATTGTGTCCACGATCAAAGGAACGAATGAACAGATTAAGAAGAATCTGGTCGGTGCAGGAAATGACGCGGTAAATGTACAGCTCTATCAGGGTGACTGGCCGATCGATCTGCAGTATCAGTCACTCCCGGACGGAGTGCCGGAGATCTCAGACGAGACATTGCAGGAAGTCGTTGAACTCCCGGAAGTGGAGACAGCGTCTTTATATCATACAAGAAATGAATACGACGCAGTTTACCGCGGCGCAAAGTCATTAAGTAACAGCGTGATTCTTGGAATTGACAGAAATTATCTGGATGTTTACGGATATCAGGTAACCAAAGGAAGAGGATTAACAGACAAAGATTATTCCGAAGGACGAAAAGTAGCCTTGATAGACAAGACAACAGCGGCAAGTTTATTCGACAATGCAGATGTGATCGGAAGAACGATCGAGATCAAGGGAGAGCCTTTTGTTGTCGTTGGAATGGTTGCAAAGAAAGCAGAGTCCCAGCCGGTAATCAACTCAATGGAAGATTACTACCGCTACATGTCAGATGACCAGAGCGGAAAGATTATTATTCCGGATAATGTATGGCCGGTCATCTACCAGTATGACGAACCACAGAACCTTGTCGTGCGTGCAAAAAGCACAGATGATATGACAACGGCAGGAGAGAAAGCCGCAGATATTTTAAATGCTATGCTGACAGTTTCAGATGATACCGTGAAATACAAAGGAGAAGATCTGTTAGAACAGGCAACACAGATCCAGGAAATCAGCAATTCGACAAATCAGCAGCTGATCTGGATCGCCAGCATTTCCCTGTTAGTTGGTGGAATCGGAGTTATGAATATCATGCTCGTGTCGGTTACAGAACGTACCGGCGAGATTGGATTAAAGAAGGCACTCGGAGCGAGAAAACGCAGAATTCTGACACAGTTCCTGACAGAGGCGGCGGTGCTGACACTGCTTGGAGGAATTATAGGTGTTCTTGGAGGAATCGCACTTGCGTACATTATATCCAAAGTCTCAGCAGTTCCGGTAGCGATCAGCGGAGTTTCGATTGTGATCGCAGTGCTGTTCTCCACACTGATCGGTATTATCTTCGGATTGATTCCGTCCGTGAAAGCAGCGAACATGAATCCAATCGAGGCACTTAGACATGAATAAAAAAACAGTGGAAAAAGAAAATACTTGTTTCAATTTCCTTCCATATCTGTTATAGTATGTGTTAATTAAAAGAGTCAGGAGAATCTGAGTGATCGGATTCTCCGTCTTTCTATGCAAAGAGAAAATAGCAATTATTAAAAGGAAAAGAGAAAAGGGGCATGTAGATTTGAGCAGCAGTACACTCGAGGGAAAGAAAAAGACAGAGAACGGAACAAAGAGGCTGATCTTCACAGCAGTATCTATCTTGCTGGAGATTGTATTTCTTCTCTTTCTGTTTACAAAGGTAAGTGAATATGCAACCATTATTGACTGGGTAACAAGAATCGTGGCAATCTTTCTTGTGCTTGGACTTTACAGCATGGATAAGACTTCATCAATGAAAATGCCATGGATCATACTGATGCTTGCATTCCCGATTCTTGGTGTGAGTCTGTATCTTCTCGTAGGTCTGAACGGAAGCACGAAGAAGATGCGGGCAAGATATGAAGAGATTGATAAAAAACTGCTCCCATATCTTCCGGATAACAGACAGATTCTCGAATGGATGAAAGAAGAGAGTCCGCAGGCGGGGGCAATCGCTTCTTATCTGACGAATTACTCTTGTTACCCGGTTTATCAGAACACAGATGTTACCTATTATGATGAGGCGATCAAAGGGCTGGATGCACAGCTGGAGGATCTTTCAAAGGCAGAAAAGTTCATCTTTATGGAGTATCATGCCATCGAAGACGAAGAGGCATGGCAACGGATCCAGACGGTACTTGAAGACCGTGTGAAAGCAGGCGTAGAAGTCCGTATCTTCTATGATGATATGGGATCGATTTGGTTTGTGAACATGGATTTTGCAACAAAACTGAAATCTTTAGGAATCAAATGCCGTGTATTTAACCCGATTCTGCCGGGACTGAATATGTTCCTGAACAATCGCGATCACCGGAAGATTACTGTAATTGACGGAAAGGTTGCTTACACAGGTGGATACAATCTGGCGAATGAGTATTTCAACATCACACATCCGTATGGAATCTGGAAAGATACCGGGATCCGTATGGAAGGAGATGCGGTCAAGTCTATGACAGTAGCATTTCTGGAAATGTGGAATGCAGCCAGAAATGTAAAGTCAAAAGAACTTGTACCGGAGAAATATGTGATCCACTATGCATACCAGGCACAACAGCGTGGTTATGTCCAGCCATATGCAGACAGTCCGCTCGATGGTGAGCAGGTAGGCGAGGAAGTATATATCAGTATGGCGAATAAAGCAGAGAAATACTGCTGGTTTATCACTCCATACCTGATTATTACAGACGAGATGACACATGCACTCACACTGGCAGCAAAGCGTGGTGTTGATGTGCGTATCATAACACCGGGTATCCCGGACAAGAAGATGGTTTACAGTGTGACCCGTTCCTTCTATCATAATCTGGTTAAGCATGGAGTCCGTATCTATGAGTGGACACCGGGATTCTGTCATGCGAAGATGAGTGTGGCAGATGATAAAATGGCGACCTGTGGAACGATCAATCTCGATTACCGCAGCCTGTACCATCACTTTGAGAATGGATGCTTCCTGGCAGATTGCGACGCAGTGCTGGAGATCCGGGATGATCTGATCCGCACGATGGGAGAAAGCAGAGAAGTGACCGAGCAGTATAAAGAAGGAAGAAGTGCGGGCTTAAGACTCGGACAGCTGATCTTACGTCTGTTTGCAGAGCTGCTCTGATAATATCGTTTGTGGGTTGAATTTGCACGGGATTGATTGTATAATGAACTTGATTATTTTTTGAAGGAGGAATCAACGATGATTACCTGGAACAATTTGGATAAGCTTACTTCTTATCAGGAACTTAAGAAGACAGAAAGTGTAGACCTCGCAGCAGTGATGGCCGGAGAGAACGGAGCAGAGCGTGTGAAGAACTACAGCGTTCCGATGGCAGAAGGATTAGCATACAATTATGCAGCAAAGAAAGTGGATGACACAGTTCTCTCAGCTCTTGAGAAACTGGCAGAAGAAGCACAGCTGACAGAGAAGTTCGAAGCACTTTACAACGGAGAAGTTGTGAACACAGGAGAGAAGCGTCTCGTACTTCACCACATGACACGCGGACAGCTCGGAGATGCTGTTGTGGCTGACGGTGTAGACAAGCGTACTTTCTATGTAGAGCAGCAGAAGAAGATTGCTGAGTTCGCGAACAAAGTACATGCAGGTGAGATCACAAACGGTGCCGGAGAGAAGTTTACAACAGTTGTTCAGATCGGTATCGGCGGAAGTGACCTCGGTCCTCGCGCAATGTACCTTGCACTTGAGAACTGGGCAAAGAAGAATGATACATTCAAGATGGAAGCAAAGTTCATCAGCAACGTTGACCCGGATGATGCGGCAGCAGTTCTGAATTCTGTAGATGTTGCTCACTCCATCTTCGTACTTGTATCCAAGTCAGGAACAACACTTGAGACTCTGACAAATGAGTCCTTTGTTAAGGATGCTCTTAAGAACGCAGGACTTGACGCATCCAAGCATATGATCGCAGTAACAAGTGAGACTTCACCACTTGCAAAGAGTGATGATTACCTTGCAGCCTTCTTCATGGATGACTATATCGGAGGACGTTTCTCATCTACATCAGCAGTTGGCGGAGCAGTACTTTCCCTCGCATTCGGACCGGAAGTATTTGCACAGTTCCTTGACGGAGCAGCAGCTGAGGATAAACTGTCCCTCAATAAGAATATCAAAGAGAACCCGGAGATGCTCGATGCATTGATCGGTGTATATGAGAGAAATGTACTCGGATACCCAAGCACAGCAGTACTTCCTTACTCTCAGGCACTGAGCCGTTTCCCTGCACATCTGCAGCAGCTGGATATGGAGTCTAACGGAAAATCTGTAAACCGCTTTGGTGAGCCGGTTGATTATGTAACAGGACCGGTTATCTTCGGAGAGCCTGGAACAAACGGACAGCACTCCTTCTATCAGCTTCTTCACCAGGGAACAGATATTGTGCCGCTTCAGTTCGTAGGATTCAAGAACAGCCAGATCGGTACAGATGTTGTGATCCAGGACAGCACAAGCCAGCAGAAACTCTGCGCGAACGTAGCTGCTCAGATCGTAGCATTTGCATGTGGTAAAGAAGACGAGAACCGCAACAAGAACTTCGAAGGAGGACGTCCTTCAAGCATCATTATCGGAGAGCAGTTAACACCAGCATCTCTCGGAGCACTGCTTGCTCACTTCGAGAACAAGATCATGTTCCAGGGATTCCTGTGGAATGTAAACAGCTTCGATCAGGAAGGTGTTCAGCTTGGTAAAGTCCTTGCAAAACGCGTACTTGCACATGAGACAGACGGAGCCCTGAGAGTATTCAGTGATCTTCTGAACATCTAATAGAATCATATAAGTAAAAAGTATAGGAATCGTGCTGTCGGCGGAAAGTTCTGCTGACAGCACGATCTTTTATATATTAGGAAAGTGCTTTCCTAATATATAAAAAACGCTCCGCTTAGGATGCACACTGCGGCGTATAATGTAAGTGTCGCAAGCGACCGCCGCAGGCGCAAGAATGTGCCGAGGCACATTCTTTGTTCAAGCAAGGATTTTGTAAAAGAGAGAGGAAGCAAATGAAAAAGCGAAGGATCAAAGGAATTCAGACGATTCCATATGGACTTCTGGCCGGAGTCATGACAGAAGATTCAATAGAAGAGAGGCAAAGAGAAGTCCGCCTGACAGAGATTTCATCCGAAGGATTTCGCATCCGGCTTTGCAGGAGAGGGAAAGCAGAGGAGAACATTTATCCGAAAGCATTCAAGATCTGCTTCTATCAGATGGATCAGGCAGAGTATCGGGAGATTGAAATTCGTCATTTTCAGATAGAGTCAGGGGAACAGACAGAATTCTATCAAGCCTATGATATTTTCACAGTTCAGGAAGATTATAAAGAAGCCTTTCAGAAACTCTGTGTCGAATACAGCCGATACATTTCGCTCAAGCTGGAAGAGGATGATGCACATCTGGCGCAAGAAATGACCGGTTATCCCGCGCAGGAAGAAGAGGAACATTTCAAGAATGAAACAGAACAAAATAAAGCGTGGTTTCAGAATGCGGAGATCTTCCAAAATCTGCCGGCAGAATTAGCGGTAGAACTGGATCATCCGAAACTATACGAACAATATCTGACCAGACCGATTGAACGGTTCATGAAAGAATACTGGCAGCAGCATGGAATCGAAGAAGCGCGGATCCTGGGAAGACAACCGGACCGGTTGTATATCGGCAACCAATTCTGTCCACATTTATTCCCGGAAGAAGAACAGTTCTTTGCACTTCTTGAGAAAGCAGATAAAGAACGGATGGAAGTGACTGTCGCTTTTTCCTTTATTCGGGAAGACAGGCTTACACAGACAGAACAACTGTTGACACGTCTGGATCAGTGGTGTGAACAACAGGAGACTTCCGGTGCGGAGAAGAAACGACTTGAGGTTGTAGTCAATGATTGGGGACTGGCACATCTTGTGAAGCGGACAGAACATCTGATCCCGTGTCTTGGGACGCTCTTAAATAAGCGGAAGAAAGATCCGAGAATGTCCTACAAGATGGGAGATAAGACGCTGTTGGAACAGAATAATCTGAATGCAGGATTTTATCGCACCTATCTGGAAGAAAGCTTTGGAATCAGCGGTTATGAGTGGGAAAGCTGCGGTTATACACAGGAAATATCGCAAAAGATACAGAACCATCTACACGTGCCGTTCTATCAGACAAATACGTCGAGCTATTGTACACTTTGCGCTGTACTGGAACACGGTGAACGTGGAAAACAAAGGGAGAGACAGGAATGTCCGGCACCGTGTCTGGAACATAGCTTCTTCTATCCAAAGCATTTATATATGAAGGGAAAATACAACAGTCTGTTCGCATTGGATAAACATCTGTTAGATGAACCGGAGCAGTTGAAGAGAGAACTCGGAATAAAATGGAACCGTCTTGTGGTCAATCTATTGTGAAATGTGAAAAACAGAAGGATGATGGAAGAATGGAGACACAGAAAAGAAAACAGAATGAAAAAGAAAAAGCAGAGCGAAGAATGAAAATCGTTGCAGGACTTGGCTCTGTAGACGAATATATTCCATATGTCCAGGCAGGAGCAGATGAATTGTTCTGCGGATATGTGCCATATAACTGGACAAAAAAATACGGAACCGTACTTCCACTGAACCGCAGGGAAGTGCTGGCTTATAATGTGCAGCTCGGTTCTTTCAGTGAATTAGAGATCCTCTCAGCAATGATCAGGAAGTACAGAAAGCCGGTGCATATCGCGATGAATTCTCTCTATTATATTCCGGAACAATATGAAGAGATTGCAGACATTGTGAAACAGTGTATGAAAATCGGATTCGACAGCTTCATCCTTGCCGATCCGGCATTGATTTTGTACCTGAGACAGAAGGGCATATCCTGTAAGATTCATCTTAGCGGTGAAGTCGGAGAAATGAACCGGGAGGCAATCAAAGTTTTCCGGGAAATGGGAATCGGCCGGATCATCTTCCACAGGAAAAATACAGTTGCATCGATGCGGCAGATGATAGAAGCTGTAAATGCAGAAAAACTGGAATTCGAGGCATTTGCATTGAACGAATTGTGTCAGTTCACAGGAGCATTCTGCAATTCCCTTCACTGTGATGAGATGGGGTATCTGTGCAGGACGATCTACTGGGGAGATGCTGAGATGGAAGAGCGTATGGAACGAGTGAGAAAAAGAACATTGGAAATAGAAGAGCAACAATATCTCTGTGGGAAGAGTGGATGTGCGTTGTGTGCGTTGCCACAGCTGGAGGCGGCAGGGATTACTCATCTGAAACTGGTAGGACGAGGAAATTATGTGGAAGATATGATCCGGGATATTCGGAATCTGAAGGCTGCGCTGGGGGTTCTGGAGGAAAATCAAAGAGAAGAAAAAGAGACAGGGAGATATATCGATCAATTGAATAAGAAAATCTTTGATGGTCAGCCGTGTGGAAATAATTGTATTTATAATTTATAATCCGGGGCATTTTCTTTGAGGTGTATGGGGAAAAAGAGAAAAGTTCAGAATAGAAAAAGAAAGCGTATTTCGTGGAGTAGATTACTCTACGAAATTCACAAGAGTTTAAGGAAGATGCAGTAAGATATCGGTTGGAGCATCCTGAGAT
>ENA-UBDJ01001397-UBDJ01001397.1-human-gut-metagenome-genome-assembly--contig:-NODE-1397-length-10737-cov-5.046808_pt1 | contig 10737 bp, 9 predicted proteins | sample MGYA00244279_ERZ654774 | MGnify/ENA primary metagenome ERZ654774 (study PRJEB26926, sample SAMN06164701) | human gut metagenome | biome: ENVO:00009003; feature: ENVO:2100002; material: ENVO:00002003...
ATCGGGATGCCTCTCCATTACATATTTTTATGTATCAGTTCATTATGCCTTTTTTAAAGCTGCGATGCTTTCTTTCAAAGAGCTGATGATACTTTCCGCATCGGCCTGCTTCTTACGTTCCATTTCGAGAACGGCTGCGGGGGCGTTATTGACAAATTTCTCATTGCTGAGTTTCTTCAATACACCTTGCAGGAATCCTTCCTTATGTTTCAGTTCAGCTTCCATACGGGCGATTTCGGCTTCTACATCAATCATATTGCCCAGTGGCACAGCGTATTCGGTAGTTCCTACCATGAAGGAAGAAGCACCTTCCGCCTTGCTCTCTACCACTGTAATGGAAGAAAGGTTACACATCTTCTGAATCACCGCATTGAACTCTGCAACCGGATTTTCGCCCAGCACCTGCAAGTCAAGCGGTTCTTTCTGAGCTATGTTCTTTTGCAGACGGATGCTGCGGATATTACTGATAACTCCCTTGACAACTTCAAACTGTGCAACGAATGCGGTGTCTACATAAGTATCCATGCTCAATGCACTTACCATCAGACTTTCTCCTTCTTCCGCATTACGTTCGTACATCTGTTGCCACAATTCTTCTGTGATGAACGGCATAAACGGATGAAGCAGATGCAACAGGTTATCGAGGAAGCAGAGAGTAGCGTCATAAGTGGTACGGTCAATTCCCTGTCCGTAAGCCGGTTTAATCATTTCCAGATACCAGGAAGAGAATTCATCCCAGAATAATTTATAAACAGCCATCAATGCTTCGCTCAGACGGTATTTACTGAACAAGTCCGCTACTTCGGCAGCTACTTCGTTCTGTTTGGATTCAAACCAGTGGACAGCCAGTTTAGCAGCATCCGGAGCCTGAATATTATCGTCAACCGTCCAGCCCTTGATCAGACGGAAAGCGTTCCATATCTTGCTGCAGAAGTTACGTCCCTGTTCGCAGAGTGCGTCGTCGAAAAGAATATCGTTTCCGGCGGGAGCTGCCAGCATCATTCCCATACGGACACCATCGGCACCATATTTGTCGATCAGTTCCAACGGGTCGGGTGAGTTGCCGAGTGACTTGGACATCTTACGTCCCAGTTTGTCACGAACGATCCCTGTAAAGTAAACGTTCTTGAACGGCATCTTTCCTTCATATTCGTAGCCCGCCATGATCATACGTGCCACCCAGAAGAAGATGATATCCGGTCCGGTCACCAGGTCGCTGGTCGGATAGTAATAGCTGATTTCCTCGTTACCCGGATGATTGATTCCGTCAAACAGGGAGATAGGCCACAACCAGGAAGAGAACCAAGTATCCAGACAGTCTTCGTCCTGACGAAGATCATCCATCGTCAAAGCGGCGTTTCCTGTTTTCTCTTTGGCTTTAGCCAGCGCTTCTTCGGGAGTAGTGGCTACCACATAGCCACCTTCCGGCAGGAAGTAAGCAGGAATACGATGTCCCCACCACAACTGGCGGCTGATACACCAGTCTTTGATGTTCTCCATCCAGTGGCGGTATGTATTCTTATATTTGGCAGGATAGAATTTCAACTCATCGTTCATTACCGGAGGCAATGCCATATCGGCAAAATGCTGCATTTTGAGGAACCACTGCATAGACAATTTCGGTTCGATCACTACATTGGTACGTTCCGAGTAACCTACTTTATTTGTGTAGGCTTCTGTCTTTTCGAGCAATCCGGTAGCATCGAGGTCTTTCTCAATCTGCTTGCGGACGTCGAAACGATCCATACCGATATATAATCCGGCAGCTTCGCTCAAAGTCCCGTTATCATTGAAGATGTCGATGCTGGGCAGATTATACTTTTCACCCAACATATAGTCATTTACGTCGTGGGCCGGAGTTACTTTCAGACAACCGGTACCGAACTCAATGTCCACATAATCGTCCTCGATGACAGGGATAACACGGTTTACCAACGGAACGATGACTTTCTTTCCTTTCAGCCATGCGTTCTTGGGGTCGTTGGGGTTGATGCACATTGCAGTATCGCCCATGATTGTTTCGGGGCGGGTCGTTGCTACTACTGCATAGCGGCCTTCCGGATCACCTTCCACCTTATAACGGAGATAGAACAGTTTTCCGTGCTCTTCCTTGTAGATCACTTCTTCGTCAGAAAGGGCAGTCAACGCTTTCGGGTCCCAGTTTACCATACGGACACCACGGTAAATCAATCCTTTGTTGTACAAGTCTACAAATACTTTCAATACGCTTTTGCTGCGTTCCTCATCCATAGTAAAGGCGGTGCGGTCCCAATCACAGGATGCACCCAGTTTGCGGAGCTGCTTCAGGATAATGCCTCCGTGCTCTTCTGTCCAGTCCCAGGCATGTTTCAAGAACTCATCACGGGTCAGGTCTGTCTTCTTGATGCCCTGGGCAGCGAGTTTGTTTACAACTTTTGCTTCGGTAGCGATGGAAGCGTGGTCAGTTCCCGGCACCCAGCAGGCATTCTTACCTTCCATACGGGCACGACGAACCAAAATATCCTGAATGGTATTATTAAGCATGTGTCCCATGTGCAACACACCGGTGACGTTCGGGGGCGGAATGACGATGGTGTAAGGTTCACGACCATCGGGTTTCGAACTGAATAAACGGTGTTCCAGCCAATACTGGTACCACTTTCCCTCCACGTCAGCGGGATTGTACTTACTTGCTAATTCCATGTTTTTATATCTCTATAATTAATTTATTGCGAATAACGGGCGCAAAATTAATGAATTAAAATTTAAATATATATTTTTGTCCCTACAAAATGAGTCAGGAGTTAGTAGGAGTTAAAGGGAGTTATCGCCCTCCGGGCTTAGGAGTTAGAGGTCGATAGTCCTCTTAATGGTAGGTTGAAAATAAAAATGAGAGACAAATTGAAAATCCGGTATGTCGTATTAATCGTATTACTGTCTGTTGTATGGGCAACGCAGCTCATTCCAATATTGGGAGAAGTATATGCACAGTCTGTATATCCGGTGATTTCCCATTTCTTGTCCTCCTTTTCAAAACTCATGCCTTTTGCCATAGGCGACTTGTTTATTTTCCTCAGTGTACTCGGACTTCTTTTCAATCCAATCAGGGCACGCTATATCCAAAAGAAAAAGTGGAAACAGATTCTGCTGAACGAAATGGAATACTTGCTGTGGATATATGCATGGTTCTATCTGGCATGGGGACTGAACTACTCACAGAAAGATTTCTATGGCAGGACAAACATTCCTTATACTGCCTATACTCCCGAAATCTTTCAGTCATTTGTAGACAACTATATAGACAAGCTGAATGCTTCCTATACAGATGTCACCTCCATTGACGAACCATTGGTCTGCCGGGAAAGCGTACACGGATACAACCAAATCAGCGATACGCTGGGGATACATCGCCCTCCCCACTCCTCTCCGCGCGTGAAGACCATGCTTTTCACTCCGTTCATTTCCATGGTCGGTGTTACGGGAAGCATGGGACCTTTCTTCTGCGAATTCACGCTGAACGGCGATTTGCTTCCACCACAATATCCTGCTACTTATGCCCACGAGCTGGCACACTTTTTAGGCATCACCAGCGAGGCAGAAGCCAACTTCTACGCTTACCAGGTCTGCACCCGTTCGCAGGTGAAAGAGATTCGTTTCAGTGGGTATTTCTCCGTACTCCCACATGTGCTGGGCAATGCCCGCCGACTGATGAGCGAAGAAGAATACGCAGAACTTTTCAACCGGATACGTCCTGAAATCATAGAACTGGCCCAAAAGAACCAGAAATACTGGATGGAGAAATACAGTCCGCTCATCGGAGACATCCAGAACTTTATCTACGACTTGTACCTTAAAGGAAACAAGATTCAAAGCGGACGCAAGAACTATTCGGAAGTAATAGGCTTGCTTATCTCATACGAAGAATGGAAAAACTAAATTTCAAAATCATGCATACAAGAAAAGAACAGATGGAAGCCTTCGGCCGCTTCCTCGACATACTCGACGAGCTGCGCGAGAAATGTCCCTGGGACCGCAAGCAGACCAACGAAAGCCTGCGCCCCAATACCATCGAAGAGACTTATGAACTTTGTGACGCCCTGATACGCGATGACAAGAGTGACATCTGCAAAGAGCTGGGCGATGTGCTGCTGCATGTGGCTTTTTATGCAAAGATAGGCTCCGAAACCGGTGATTTCGATATGAAAGACGTATGCGACCGTCTTTGTGAGAAACTTATTTTCCGCCATCCCCATGTCTTCGGCGATGTAAAGGCCGAAACCGCAGGCCAGGTTTCTGAAAACTGGGAACAGCTAAAATTGAAGGAAAAAGATGGGAACAAAACAGTGCTGAGCGGTGTACCCGCTGCCCTACCCTCGCTCATCAAGGCCTACCGCATCCAGGACAAGGCACGCAATGTAGGATTCGACTGGGAAGAACGCGAACAGGTGTGGGATAAGGTAAAAGAAGAAATCCGGGAGTTCCAGACAGAAGTCGCCCACATGGATAAGGAAAAAGCTGAAGCTGAATTCGGCGATGTCATGTTCAGCCTCATCAACGCTGCCCGCCTCTACAAAATCAATCCGGACAATGCGCTGGAACGGACCAACCAGAAGTTCATCAACCGCTTCAACTATGTAGAAGCGCACAGCATCAAGGAGGGCAAAAACCTCCATGACATGACGCTGGAGGAGATGGATAAGCTATGGAACGAAGCGAAAGTACTGGAAAAAGAAGGGAAACAAGATGATTCTTCTAAAGGTATCTCTCATTAACAAAAGAAGGTTGCTCACATCATTGTGGCAACCTTCCTTATTTGTATTCATTCACTACTCATCTTTTCCCTTGCGGTCTTCGCTGGGGACTATCTCCATTCTTGTGCATACCTTTCAGCAGCTCACGGTGGAAACGCATTTCAGCCCTTTGCACCAGATAAATCTTTTTACAAGGCAATATTTTCTTGAACTTATCAAAGTAGGTCTTGTCCAACCGGTCAGAAGCGATACGGGCATCATATACACCTTCCATAATTTCCTCATACTGGGCTTCGGTTGTTTTTTCATCTTTCCCTTGTCGAAGCAACTTCCAAGCCTCGTCATTTAGCTGCTTTTTCCGGTCCTGCAATTCAAAATACAATGGGAAGAACTTGGCTGCCTCCTCACTCGTCAGTCCGGCTTTCTCCGTTATAAACGCTTTTTGTTTGGCACGAAACTCTTCAGGTGACAGATGCTGGTCACATCCATCGCTAGCCCAAAGCAGAGGCATAATGCCACATATCATAACCAATAAAACAATTAGTTTCTTCATTTTTAAATAGTTGAGTGTTGTTACCTTATTCTGCATCAGAGTCTGCCAAATAAACATACAATGAATAATCATCCAGCATGGAATTCTCTACAGCCATATTAATATATTCCATTTCTGTTTCCGTATCATCAGCAGCCATACGCTCTACAGATGGAGTATGCTCCGAAGAAGCTACACGGATAATCAATGCCGCACCTATAAACATGGCGGTCATATACAACCAAGGCCTTACCTTCTGCCACATTGTAGGCTCTGTCTGCACAGCAATGAGTTTCTCTTTTTCGGGAAGCCGGTTCATTACCTCTGAAGTAAGATTCTCAAAGTAGCCTTCAGGAACGCGGAAAGGATTTTCCGTCCCTATCTTTTTCTGTATTTTATCTTCTTCTTTCATAAGCTTTCTCCTTTCTGTTTAATTAGACATTGTTTTGTGGCAAAGGTTTAATACTCCTCACCCAAAAACTTTTCTATTTTCTTCACGGCATGGTGATAGGAAGCCTTCAAGGCACCTACGGAAGTACCAAATATATCGGACATCTCTTCGTATTTCATTTCCTGGTAATACTTCAGATTAAACACCATACGTTGTTTTTCCGGCAAGGCAAGCAAGGCTTCTTGCAAAGCCATCTCTGCTTTATCACCGGAGAAGTAAGGATCACTTTCAAGCTTTTGAAGTGCATCTGCCTCGGGGTCATCCAAAGAGACTGTGGAAGCAGCCCGTTGTTTGTTCAGAAAAGTGAGGCATTCATTCAAGGCTATGCGATAGAGCCAGGTAGAGAGTTTAGCCTCTGCCCTGAAATAATCTATATTAATCCATGCTTTAATGAAAGTATTCTGAAGTAAATCATTGGCATCTTCATGAGAGAGGACCATACGACGAATCTGCCAATACAACTGCTCGCTATATTGGGTAACAATCATCTCAAATCCCCGCTTTTGTGTGCTTTCTTCTTGTAGAAGAGCCAACACTTCGCGTTCATTATAGGAAGGGGTCATAAATTTCTATTCGCATTTGTTGTTTTAGACTGCCAAAGATACGAAAAGTTTAATTCATACCGATACACAAAGTGTTTCTTTGGCAAGCTGAGTATCCGGAAAAATAGCGGATGCTTCTTGAAGCAAGATATTTTCATCTTCGTATCGTGCCGAAAAATGTCCTATCAACAACTTCTTCACTTCAGCCTTCCTGGCTATTTCAGCCGCTTGTGCAGCAGTTGTATGAAATGTTTCTTTGGCACGTGGCGCATCCTCATTCGCAAATGTCGCCTCATGAAAAAGTAAATCAACCCCTTTTATCTGCTCCACGATAGAAGGAAGATAGATGGTATCCGAGCAATAAGCATAACTGCGGGACGGAGCAGAAGGACGGGTCAACAAGTTGTTGGAAACCGTTTTTCCCTCCGGTGTCACGTAATCGGCCCCATTCTTTATACGATTCAATTCGTATACCGGCACTTGGTAGAAATCGACCATTTCACGGATAATATGGTTAGGACGCCGCTTTTCTGCAAACAAAAAGCCACAACACGGCATACGATGACGCAAAGGAATAGTAGTAACCGTCAACGAACGGTCTTCATAAATCTGCATCGGTTCTTTCGTATCAAACTCATGGAAAAGGACCTTGTACGTCATCTGCCTATTAAAAAAATCCAGCATAGGTGTCAGCAATGTTTCCAGCCCTTTTGGAGAATGGATATGCAACTCGGCTGTACGTCCTAAAAGGTTAAGTGTAGAAATCAGTCCCAATAAGCCAAAACAATGGTCTCCATGCAAGTGAGAGATAAAGATATGATTCAAACGCGAAAACTTCAGATGTGATTTACGGAACTGCAACTGCGCCCCTTCCCCACAATCAATCATAAACAGCTTGTCGCGCACGTTCACAATTTGAGACGTAGGGAAATGACGCGTTGTGGGTAAAGCGGAACCACAACCAAGAATATGTAACTCAAATTTTTCCATTCCAAACCTTCCGAACTGATTTCTACTCCTTGATTTATAGAAGAGCCTTTATCTCTGAAACTCCAAAGGATATTTCAAAAGTTTCTCCGGATTTATTCCCTTTATACAGATAGCCCACCCCTTTATCACACTTCACACATACTTCCAAGAACATGTGCAAGGCTGGATCGGAGGAGTTCAAAGAGTTCTTCACATTTGCCTTCATCTGTTCGGCATTTTCCTTCAAAGCAGACATCTGTACTACAGATTCGTCAATCGTATAATGATAAAGCACCTTATCCGACTCGATTGTCAGTTTATTGAGCATAGTGGCTTCATCCACCTGCATCGGGCACGATACGTTGGTCATCTTCACTTGCTCTTCCAGTTTCTTCTTATCACTGCTTTCAGCAGTTGAACCGCCATTCAATATATCTTTCAAGTCCTGAGTAGTCAGATAACATTCCACTTCGTTACCGGATGTCTTTCCTTTATATATGAACTTTATACCGGAATCAGTACCGACAACCAAATCCAGCATCTCTTTAATGGACCCTTGTGGATTACCGAACATAACAGTCACAGCAGACTTCATTGCATCAGGATTCTCTTTCAAAGCGTCTATATTGAGGAAACTTTCATTCATAAGCAGTACATATACCACATCCGCCCCATCAAAAGTAATACTGGATATTTCGCCGGAAGCTCCCATATCCATGGGACATTGTTTGTTGGCAGCTGCGATAGCCAGCTTGAGTTTAGACTTCTGGCCGCATGCGGTTAGTAACATCAGCGACAGGCAAGTGAACAACACCATCTTCCCTGCATTTTTGAACATGTTTTTCATAATAAATGAAAATTAAATTATTGAATATTTCTATGATTGCAAAAGTAACCACCCTGCAAAGATAAACATTTATGGAAAAACCATCCTTAATTCCATAAAATTCTATTGACAAATCATAAAAAAGAAGGGCACTTGTTTGCGCAAGTACCCTTCCTTCATTTATAGAACGGAGTAATTATTTCTTTCCAGCTTCCATCTGTTCCTTCAAGGCAGCCAAAGCATCAATGTCACCCAGAGTAGTAGATGCAGCCTGGTTTTGGATAGCAGGAGCAACGTCTTCTCTCTTACCGGTTGACTTCTTAGTAGCAGCCTTCTTTTCAGCTCTTTCTTCTGCCTTTGCAGCATCTTCGAAGATACGGCTGTGAGAAAGGATGATACGCTTAGCGTCCTTGTTGAACTCAATTACCTTGAATTCAAGCTTCTCGTCCAACTGAGCTTGTGATCCGTCTTCCTTAACGAGGTGCTTCGGAGTAGCGAAGCCTTCTACACCATAAGGCAGAGCAACTACAGCACCCTTATCCAGCATTTCGATGATAGTACCTTCGTGTACAGAACCTACTGTAAATACAGTTTCGAATACATCCCAGGGATTTTCTTCGAGTTGCTTGTGGCCAAGGCTCAAGCGACGGTTTTCCTTGTCGATTTCCAGAACTTGTACGTCGATGTCTGCACCAATCTGAGTGAATTCAGACGGATGTTTAACCTTCTTCGTCCAAGACAGGTCAGAGATGTGGATCAAGCCGTCAACACCTTCTTCGATTTCAACGAATACACCGAAGTTAGTGAAGTTACGAACTTTAGCAGTGTGCTTAGAACCTACAGGGTACTTCTCTTCGATAGTTTCCCAAGGATCTTGCTTCAGTTGTTTGATACCCAAAGACATCTTACGTTCTTCGCGATCCAGAGTCAGAACTACTGCTTCCACTTCGTCACCTACCTTCATGAAGTCTTGTGCAGAACGCAAGTGTTGTGACCAAGACATTTCAGATACATGAATCAAACCTTCAACACCCGGAGCGATTTCGATGAATGCGCCGTAATCAGCCATAACAACAACTTTACCCTTCACGTGGTCGCCAACCTTCAGGTTAGCATCCAGTGCATCCCAAGGATGCGGAGTGAGTTGCTTCAAGCCGAGAGCGATACGCTTCTTCTCATCATCGAAGTCAAGGATAACGACGTTGAGTTTCTGGTCGAGTTCAACCACTTCTTTCGGATCGCTAACACGGCCCCAAGAAAGGTCTGTAATGTGAATCAAACCATCTACGCCACCCAAGTCGATAAATACACCATAGGAAGTGATATTCTTAACGGTACCTTCGAGGACTTGTCCTTTTTCGAGTTTACCGATGATTTCCTTCTTCTGTTGTTCCAGTTCGGCTTCGATAAGAGCCTTGTGGGAAACAACCACATTCTTGAATTCCTGGTTAATCTTAACAACCTTGAATTCCATAGTTTTGCCAACGAATACATCGTAGTCGCGGATAGGTTTCACGTCGATCTGAGAACCCGGCAAGAAAGCTTCGATACCGAATACGTCTACGATCATACCACCCTTTGTGCGGCACTTGATGTAACCCTTGATAATTTCTTCGTTTTCCAAAGCAGCGTTCACACGATCCCAAGAGCGAGTAGCGCGAGCTTTACGGTGAGACAGAACCAACTGTCCTTTTTTGTCTTCCTGGTTTTCGATGTATACTTCTACAGTATCACCGATCTTCAAGTCAGGATTGTAGCGGAATTCATTCAGAGGAATGATACCGTCTGATTTGTAACCGATGTTCACAACAACTTCACGTTTGTTCATCGCGATTACAGTTCCGTCAACTACCTCACGGTCGTTAACTTTGTTAAGCGTACTGTCGTAAGCCTTTTCCAACTCTTCGTGGCTGGCACCACCGAAGGTTTCGCCATTTTCATAAGCATCCCAGTTGAAGTCTTCAACAGGCGCTACATTTTTTAAGTTTTCCATTAAATAAAATAAGTTGTTTAATAATTAATTGAGTGAGACATTATATTAGCTCATAAATTCGGGCGCAAAGATAGGAGTATTTTCTTGAAGAGCAAAAAGTTCCATCTGAAATTTCTTGGTATTTTACATACAATTCGGGTAAAAACGATCAAGGATAGCATTCTTGTCAAGAGAGAAGTATAAGTTTTCGACTGTTCTGTTAGCTTCTTAGAAGTTTTTGAGTACCTTTGTCCAAACGATTGGATAAAAAGACGGATGTTTCATCCAATAAATTGGATAAAACACCATCATTTCTATCTAACAGATGAAACAATATGGATAAGCAAATCTTAAAAACAGTCATGCTGGACAACCAGAAAGAGGTTCAGCGATATGAGGTCTTCAAAAGAAACTTTCATTTCGAAGACTTTGGCAATTATGTACTTGTAGGTATAAGACGCGCCGGAAAATCTTTCTTAATTTATCAACGTATTCAGCAGCTGCTCGCCGAAGGTACTGAATGGGACAACATGTTATATATCAATTTCGAAGATGAACGTTTAGATGGATTACAAGTTTCCGACCTTAACCTCATCATCGAAGCACACCTTGAAATGTACGGTAAAAGGCCCATACTATTCCTCGACGAAATACAAAATATAGAAGCTGTCTCTTATACACATCTGACGCTGCCGACGAACTCTAGGGTGTAGAT
>ENA-UBDJ01001398-UBDJ01001398.1-human-gut-metagenome-genome-assembly--contig:-NODE-1398-length-10731-cov-3.840015_pt1 | contig 10731 bp, 10 predicted proteins | sample MGYA00244279_ERZ654774 | MGnify/ENA primary metagenome ERZ654774 (study PRJEB26926, sample SAMN06164701) | human gut metagenome | biome: ENVO:00009003; feature: ENVO:2100002; material: ENVO:00002003...
TGTATAAGAGACAGCCTTGGAGCATCTCACTTGGACAAGATTTTGCAGTTGAGCCTCTTGCGTGCGGTATGTATCTAAATACCGTATTCGGAGGTGAATTCTGGGCACATGAACCCGACCGTTATCCGAAAGGTTACTATGGGTTCTCATCCAAAATACGTATCCATGTTTTCTTGGGTCAACGGTTGACTTACAACATACCTCCACGCTGGCGTCTGGGAGCAAGAGCTGTCACTTTCTTCTATGAGATAAGTACATGCGACCTGTATGTGGTAAGTGCATTCCTTAACAAATATCTGAAACCGAAAGATTACCTCAGTTTATCATTCGGCCTGAAAACACAGTTGTTCTAACCTTCTATAAACACAAAGTCATGTCTGCATCACGCAGGCATGACCTCAAGAGAATTTATGGAATAGAATACATACGATAATCATTTCTATTCAGTTTCATATCTAATTCCTTGCTTTTTTATTACGCTGCAAAGATAGAGGTTTGATATTACGGAAACATGTACAAGGTATGACAATTCTGTAAAAGCATCAAAAGAATGATTTTTATACTGTAAGAGAAAAAAAGAACAGTAAATAGCTCTATTATAAGCCGGATATGCTATATTTGCGAAATACCTTCCAGAAAGCATTAATAATCAATAAAATCGAAATGCATGAAAACTTTATCTTACTTATTTTCTGTACTGATTGCAGCTTTTTGCATCAGTTTGAATGCGTATTCACAAGAAGTGACAACAGAACAGAAGGAAAATATCTCCTCAGAGATTGCAGCAGCTTTTGAAAACAGTGTTAGAGCCGCTGAAAACCTCGATGCAAAATTACTTGCAGATGGAGTGGACGATAACTTGCAAGCCGGATTCATCATTAACGGACAATTCTTCCGGCTTTTTAGTGAAGTGATGGAAGATTTTAAGGGAAATGCAAAAGGATGCAAGTCTCAAAAAATGGACATCATTAATAAAAAGATTACAGTTTTGGGAGAGAATGCTGCATTGCTTGCTGCATCGGGGAATTATTCTTTATACCTCGAAGACGGTCGTACATTAACCGGCAAATTTGCATGGACCATTGTTTATTCAAAAGTAGAAGGTGAATGGAAAATCATTCATAGCCACATGTAAAATATCCCCAAATAGAAATACATAAAACAAAGAGGGGCGCGTCAAAACTATTAACGCGCCCCTCCTTTTTATCTTAATGATATCTTATTAATATGAACGGGCAAACAAAGCGCGGCAAGCCGACGGTTTACCGGTCACCATACAGATACCCGGTTCTTTATCATCATCCAGGAAAGTTTCGAAAGGAATACAGCGGATAGTAGCCTTTGTATCTTCCTTGATCTTCTCTTCAGTTTCGGTAGTACCATCCCAGTGAGCAAGGATAAAGCCACCTTCTTCAATCTTTTCCTTGAATTCGTCGTAACTATCTACTTTCGTGATGTGAGAGTTACGATAGTTGAGGGCCTTCTGGTAAATATTAGCTTGAATTTCTTCCAACAGATCTTTTACGTATTCCTCAATACCATCGCAAGAACGGGTTTCTTTTTCCAGCGTATCGCGGCGCATTACTTCCATTGTATTGTTTTCCAGATCACGACCACCCATCACAAGGCGTACAGGTACACCTTTCAATTCATAGTCTGCAAACTTGAAGCCCGGGCGTTTGTTATCGGCATTATCATATTTCACCGAAATACCCATAGATTTCAGTTTAGCAACGATACCGGCTACCTTCTCATCAATCTTCTGCAGCATCTCTGCATTCTTATAGATAGGCACGATAACCACCTGTATCGGCGCCAAATGAGGAGGCAGTACAAGTCCGTTATCATCAGAGTGAGTCATGATCAGTGCTCCCATCAAACGGGTAGATACCCCCCATGAAGTAGCCCAAACATATTCCATTTTATTTTCCTTGTTCACGAACTGCACATCAAATGCCTTGGCAAAATTCTGTCCAAGGAAGTGAGACGTACCACTTTGCAGAGCTTTTCCGTCCTGCATCATGGCTTCGATAGTGTAAGTATCCAATGCACCGGCAAAACGTTCATTGGCAGATTTCACGCCTTTCACTACAGGAACAGCCATATATTTTTCGGCAAATTCGGCATATACGTTCAGCATACGTACTGCTTCTTCTTCAGCTTCTTCACGAGTAGCGTGTGCTGTATGTCCCTCCTGCCACAGGAATTCTGCAGTACGCAGGAAGAGGCGGGTACGCATTTCCCAACGCATCACGTTCGCCCATTGATTACACAAAATAGGCAGATCGCGATAAGAATTAATCCAGTTCTTATAAGTATTCCAGATGATGGTTTCAGAAGTAGGACGGATAATCAGTTCTTCTTCCAGTTTAGCTTCCGGGTCTACAATTACTCCGCTACCGTCAGGAGCATTTTTCAGACGATGGTGTGTTACTACTGCACACTCCTTTGCAAAACCTTCCACATGTTCCGCTTCACGGCTGAGGAAAGACTTCGGAATCAGCAAAGGGAAATAGGCATTCACGTGTCCTGTTTCCTTAAACATATCGTCCAACTGACGCTGCATTTTCTCCCAGATAGCGTATCCGTAAGGTTTGATCACCATACAGCCACGCACAGCCGATTGTTCCGCCAGATCGGCCTTCACCACCAACTCATTATACCACTGCGAATAATTCTCGCTGCGTTTGGTCAGATCTTTTAATTCTACTGCCATTTTATTTCGTTTTTTAAAGTTTTTTCGGATGTGTCTATTAACCAGTCGGCAAAAGTACAAAAAATTGCGTGAATAGTGCGTTTGATAAACGCACTATTTTAAAAAAGCCGCTATCCGAATGATTTCGGGATAGCGGCTTTCATTTCTTTTTTATAGCCAAAATCTTTAATTTACTGTTTAGTAAGAAAGTCAATAAGAAGATTTTGTAAACGACGGGGATCCTGCCGTCCATCCCAGCCTATCAGCCAACAATCCATATACTTCACTATTAGGAACCATCCTACCTTTTTCACGGGCAATTTGAGCATATTTCACTGCCCCAATAATAATTTCGTTCGATAGTAATTCCGTTTCTTCTATTGTAGAAAGTGAACGGTATTCCATTACAGGTTCATTGACAGTCCGTTCTATTGGTTCCTGCTTTTTATATGCTTTAGATTTACTCATTATATCAATATTTTCTACAAAGGGCACCAATCCTATAAGGTTCATTAACGTTTTGTGCAGCAACTCTTTATCTGTTCCACGATGTATGCTACGTCTTCGTCCGTCACCCAAGGTCCGGCAGGAATACATAAACCCATATTGAATAAACGTTCTGAAACACCATTCACATAACAAGGATTATTCACATAGACAGGCTGAAGATGCATAGGTTTCCACAAAGGACGGGTCTCAATACCTTTGGCATCAAGTTGCACACGAACTTCGTCATAGTTAGTACCAGTCTTCTCCGGATCAATCAGAATCGTAGATAACCAATAGTTAGCATTGAAACGATCGTCAGGATTAGATTTCAGTGTAATACCTTCCACACCTTCAAAAGCCTTTGCATAAAGACCATGCACATGGCGGTGATGGGCAATATGATCTTCCAGCACAGTCATCTGACCACGACCGATCCCCGCACAAATATTACTCATGCGATAATTGTAACCAATCTTTTCATGCTGGTAATGAGGGAAAGGCTCACGAGCCTGAGTAGCATAAAACATAGTCTGTTTCTTTGCCGCTTCATCAGGAACGATTAACGCACCACCACCCGAAGTAGTGATCATCTTATTTCCATTGAAAGACAACACACCAAAAGTACCGAACGTACCACACTTCTGTCCCTTGAACTCGGATCCTAAAGCCTCGGCAGCATCTTCCAACACTGGAATATCATATTTCGCAGCAATAGCACAAATCTCATCTATCCTGGCAGGCATACCATAAAGATGTACAGGAAGAATAGCTTTGGGCTTTTTACCTGTTTTCGCAATTCGGTCTTTGATAGCTTCTTCCAGTAAAGCAGGGTCCATATTCCAAGTATCTTCTTCACTATCGATAAATACAGGCGTAGCCCCCTGATAAGCCACCGGATTAGCTGAAGCACAGAAAGTGAATGACTGGCAAATTACCTCATCACCTGCACTGACGCCAAGCTGAATTAAACCTAAATGGATGGCTGCCGTACCTGCCGACAATGCGACTACTTCCTTATTCTGACCCACAAAATGTTTCAGGTCGTCTTCGAAAGCATTGACATTGGGTCCCAAAGGAACTACCCAGTTTGTATCGAAAGCTTCGCGTATGAAGTCTTGCTCCTTGCCGCTCATATGAGCGAGGCAAAGATAAATTCTCTTGTCCATGAAATTATATGATTAAAAGAAAACTATAATAAGTTCTTTATGATTTTACATCTATTCCCTACAGCCAGAACATTGTCCGGAATATCTTTTGTGACGACAGAGCCGGCACCGATCACACTCCATTTCCCTACTTTTATACCCGGAATAATGGTAGTACCTGCACCAATCCAACTACCCTCCCCTATCTGTACATTGCCACAAAGGGTACAATGAGGAGAGATATGTACATAATCACCTATCAGACATTCGTGATCCACAGAAGCACCAGTATTGATTATGCAATGCCTGCCAATGCAGACACCGGATTGTATGATGGCTCCCTGCATCACGACCGTACCTTCTTTTATTGCAGTTTCTTCTGATATAATGGCTGAAGGATGAAAAGCATTACCAAAGGTAACATGCAGACTTTCAGCTATCTTCCTGCGAATACCATTATTACCAATACTGATTATCAACGGTCCGCGGACTTCCGACGAACGTAAAACGGGATAATTAAGAAGACTATGAACCGCTTCATTATCATCAAACAATGCTTCAACTGCCTCATTATTCGCACGCAATATATCAATGATCACTTTCGCATGACCACTGGCACCATATAAATACATTATTTAAATTTTCAATTATTTCCGGTAAAAGCCTCCATAGTGACAGAAGTATCAGAACTGATACCTTCACGTACAAAGACTTTCTTTATTGTAAGAAATATAATTTTCAAGTACAGTAAGAAAGAACAATGATCCACGTACCACACATCCAGTTCAAATTTCTTTGTCCAGGAAATGGCATTACGTCCATTCACCTGCGCCCAACCTGTAATGCCTGGCCGGACTTCATGCCGACGGGCCTGTTCTTTGGAATAAAGAGGAAGGTATTGGGGAAGTAAAGGGCGGGGACCTATCAAAGCCATATCGCCTTTCAATACATTAATCAACTGTGGCAATTCATCAATAGAAGTGGAACGAATGAATTTTCCTATTTTTGTCAAACGCTTCTCATCCGGCAACAAGTTGCCATCTGCATCACGTTCGTCAGTCATTGTTTTGAATTTGATGACTTTGAAAATCTTACCGCTCTTTCCCGGACGTTCCTGAGTAAAAAAAACACCGGCTTCTTTATTAGCAAAATGCAGCCAGATAGAAATGAGTAATAATATCGGCCAGATAAGCATTAATGCACAAAAGACTATGATAAAATCAATCAGACGTTTTACAAAATGTACATACATGATTTTGGTTATTGGAAATGTTTCATAATAATCCTGTATGTTCGCTCTACGGTATAATTCTCCTTCAGGTAATCATACCCTTTCTCACCCATTAACTTTAACTTTTCTCTGTCCTCGGCAACAAACTCAACCATCTCCATAAAAGTTTCCAGATTTCCACTTTCCGTCCATAAACCATATCCATTCTTTTCGGCTATTGGACCAATATCCGTATTCATATCCGTAGCCATCAGCACGGGCATTCTGTTTTCTAAATAAGATAGTAACCTGGAAGGATAATTGGGAATTGTGAAACGATTGTCCAGGAAAATCAGGCCTACGTCACAAGCACTCACCAAATCATCATATTCCTGCTTGGGAAGAGACGGAATCAAACAGGAATTATGAGGAGTATTATTCCGAAACCATTGAGAAATTTTCCCATATTCAGTACCGTTACCAACCACTACAAAATAGGTATCAGTTCGTTTCTCATTAGCAGCCAATACATTCATCAGAAAATCAACTCCTTGCGGACGTCCCAAATTACCGCCATAAATAAGTAATAATTTATCCGTTGGAATATTCAGCTTTTGAAGCAAAACGCTATTGTTATATCCTGATTTCTTTCCATGCAATTCAATGCTGTTGGGGCATATCTCCACTCTTTCTGCTGTTATCAAAGGATTATATCTCAATACATATTCCACATTCGCGGGAGACATGCAGCCAATATGATCGGAGAGCTGATAAAGTATCTCCTCCTTCTTGCGGAACAGCTTATATACAAAGCTGCCTTTTGAAAACATTCCCAAGTCAACCGCATTCTGAGGGAATATGTCCTTCAACAAAAGATACGTTTTTGCTTCACATCGTCTCTTCACAGAAGAAATCACCCGGTTGAAAGTAATGGGAGGAGTAGAATACAGTATCAGATCAAACTTTATATTTTTCCAGTATTTACGTATTGCACGCTGATACTGATATTCTAATAGCAAGGTTCCAAGACCTTTCTCTATAAGATTAGTCTTCTGAATATTCAAAGTTTTCACACTCAAGATCGTAGCTCCGTCACTTTCCTTTATTCCTGTGGGTAGATGAAAACGGCGTTCAGCAGGAACCACAATATGTATCTGATGACCATGGCGAATGAATTCACGCATCAGGTCCGTATAGATACCTCTTTCGGAAATATCAGAAAGAGGATGCAAAGTAAGAAACAGAATATTCATCCTTCCAAATCAATATTTTCTCCAAACCATCTTATCCACTACCCCGGTGTAGCTCTGAATCAGTTTCACAACCTTAACCGAAACATTCTCACCCGTATAGTCATCGACAGGGATACCCAAAGCTCCGGCACGATTCATCTCCACCGCCACATCAACAGCCTGCAACACCTGTTCAGTTGTAATGCCGGCCAAGATAAAGTTGCCCTTGTCCAAAGCCTCGGGACGCTCCGTACTCGTACGGATACAAACAGCAGGGAAAGGATGACCGATTGAAAGGAAATAGCTGCTCTCCTCAGGCAAGGTGCCCGAATCTGAAACTACAGCAAAAGCATTCATCTGAAGATGGTTATAATCATGAAAGCCCAAAGGTTGGTGCTGGATCACCCGCTCGTCAAATACAAAACCACGCTGTTCGATGAATTTCCTGGATCGCGGATGGCAAGAATAGAGAATAGGCATATCGTATTTTTTTGCCATTTCATTAACCGCATTCATCAGATTGAAGAAATTCTTCTCCGTATCGATATTCTCTTCACGATGGGCGGACAGAAGAATATATTTTCCTTTTTCCAGTTTTAGTTTTTCCAAAATATCACTCCTCTTGATCTGTTCCAGATTGTTATGCAGAACCTCAGCCATGGGTGAACCGACCACATAAGTACGTTCTTTAGGAGTACCCGCAGCATTCAGGTAACGACGGGCATGCTCGGAGTAGCAAAGGTTCACGTCAGCAGTCACATCGACAATCCTCAGGTTCGTTTCTTCAGGAAGGTATTCATCAAAACAGCGGTTACCCGCTTCCATATGAAAGATAGGGATATGAAGATGCTTAGCACCAATAATGAAAAAGCAGGAATTGGTATCGGATATCCAGTAGGATACGAATACCTGACAAGAAATTCGGAGTAGTCGAAACCTCCTTATTTAAAGTGCCCGTCTTAACTATGGGAGGAGCACTTTGAACCTGAACGGAAACTACTTTGTGACGAGTGTCTTTGTAGCATTTTTCAAATAAGCTATAAGGAATCTTGTTTCTAAAGCAGAATTTCTGCATGAATTCGCCAACCGGAAAAGCTTCGGCTTTATAACGAATAAAAAAACTTTCAAAATCTGAGTCACTGTACATAATTTAATATTTTTGGTTACAACGACAAATATCTCCATTTTTTATCAATTTTCATATACGTCCTTTTTAGAAACTAACTAACTGGTGCTCCATCAAAGTCACCTGTGAAAATCCAAAGACAATTACGATATGGGTCATTCACAATGGCATCTACATGGTTGATAGTATCTTGTGTGGAAAGTATTTACAACCTACCATTTATCCTTGCTCACACATTTATAGACAGACACCAAATTCTTTGCCCTATTGCCAAGACATCAACCCCAATAATGCCATCGTCAACATTAGTTATACCTTCAACCTGAATAAAAACCTGCGGACAGATATCTTTTCCACAGAAATAACCTTTAGAAAGTGAGTTACCCACAATATTTAGTTAATGAATCATTTTGCCAATAGACAGCTTAACATTCTGTTCATCCAGCACCCAAGTAGTACAAGCTCCCATTCTCATGAGGCGATACAAGTATCTGCAACGCCCGAGGATTCATTCTTTTTTACCTTGAAATACAGGAATGGTCTTCAAGACCTTACCCTCTTCAAGTATAAACATATCTCCATAACGGCAGCGGAGTAATTTTCTCCAAAGAAAGATAACAGAAAGGAGAAAGATTCTTGCCTATAGCATTAACTATAAAACAAATGGTATTCTTGTAAACGTATAAATCAAAAATATTTAAAATAAGCAATGGATTCGATCTACAGTTTCGCGCCAAACACCTACCTTTTTTGAATTTTACTTACGGATTCGCTTATCCAATCCAAGGAACTGATAGAGTTTGATACCAAAATCGAACATCCAAGCATCGCTCTTGTATTTATATTGAGGTTCTTTAGGAAGATTAAACCACTTCCACATCTCTTCCTCTGTTACCTCAAGACGCTTTGCTACCTCCTTAAACATCAGCATGCACTCTTCTTCAGAACAAGGAGGTTCTTCAAGAATCTTTAGTGCTTCTTCGCGAGTTATCTGACCAGTAACTACAAGACTAGACAATTGAGCGCGTCGTATATCACAACCAAAACGCTTTGGTGCCCACCAAGCCTCAAGGAACTTAGTCAGCAGGTCCTCAAAGTGCTTCTGTTCGTAGGGCTCATAGCCATACTCCTTTACGAGAGTATCAATCATCGACTGCTTGGTAAACTCCACTAGGTTCAGCGGTTGAAGAGTCTTTACTCCCTTAATATAAGGAATGATGAACTTATGTTTAATACCAGAGGTCCAAACATAGTCCTTCACTTTCACGTTTCCGTGCTTTTTGAGCACATCCTTTACATAAGTAGGATCGGATGTTTGGCCACCACCAGCAAACCAAGAAGCAGGATCAGCAACCACCTCAGTACAGATGTTATAGCCATTCATAATGTACTTGACGCCCAACTCTTGAGAGTACTTGTCAATCTGAGCGATAAAGGCATGATCCTGAGGGACGTCAAGAGCTGGAAGGCCCGTTTTAAAGAATGCAATCTGCATCTGACGGAGTTCTTCCCAGTTCAGTTTCTGAATATGAAGATGTACTCTAAGCTTATCACAAATCTTCTTAATATTGTTCTCTGCAACAGGAAGGTTCCAACCGCAGTCAATATGAAATACGAAAGGGCGTAAGCCCCATTCCTTCACAGCAAGGTGAAGCATGTAGCTACTGTCCAAACCTCCACTCAGACCAAGGATACAATCGTATTTTTTATCCCTCCCCGACAGCTTTATCTTCTCTATAAGCGCTTTCAATTCAGTCTCATGCCCTTTGCCATAATTCCAACTTGGGAGGATTCGCTCTTTATACTCATTACATCTCATACAAACGCCATTCTCATCGAATACGATATCTGGATCACTTGTATCCATCACACAACATTTGCAGACCTGATAAGGGGTAATTTGCTTGTATGCCATAATTATTCTTCTATTTGTTATTATTGTTTTATTCAAGAATAGCCCTTTATTAGTGCAAAAAAGGCACTGGGGGGGGGAGATTTTACAGATTAGACATTGACAAATCATACTAACTTAAAGAACTTCTTGTAAAAGACATTGTATGATTTTTTATTATGCTCAAAAAGCACTTCTTTATTCGAATCTGAACTTGCTCCCTCAAGGTGTAGCACTTTTATAGAAGGACAATAATAAATAGGTACGTTCTTACTTTGAGCATTCATTGCCAAATACCACTCTTCATTATAAAGAAACATATTATTATCAAATATTGGTTGTAATATCCTTGCGGCCTCTTCTGTAATCATAAAGAATGATCCATGTGGTGAAAATATTTTCTGTAATTTACTTCTACTAAATTTCTTCATAACAAGAAAGTACTCTCGTACCAAACGAGTATATACATGAGTCATTGTATACAGCCATTTCATATTATGTTCTAAAGCATAATGTGTTATATCAAACAAGAATGGTAACTTCCAAGGCAAATCTGGATTTTGTAGTTTACCAGTCAACATTCTTGTTTCTGGTGCAATAATAGCTTTTTGTTCCTTTATCTCGTCCAAATATGATAGATCTTTGATAATGATATCTGAATTTGATACTATGAGAAAATTACAGGAATAATGCTTCAAAGCGTACTCTACACCAATGTTATTTCCATAACCATAACCCTCGTTATCAACTTGGAGAAAATCTGCCCCAAAATTTTCTGCTATCTCCTTACACTCTTCTAAACTCTCTTCATCATAAAACGAGTTTATTACAATAACTTTGCTATCTTGCTCTGAAAAGTTTTCAAAGAAGTTTTCTAGAACATTAGTATTCTTATAAACCCTGTCTCTTATACACATCTGACGCTGCCGACGAACTCTAGGGT
>ENA-UBDJ01001404-UBDJ01001404.1-human-gut-metagenome-genome-assembly--contig:-NODE-1404-length-10666-cov-5.953068_pt1 | contig 10666 bp, 9 predicted proteins | sample MGYA00244279_ERZ654774 | MGnify/ENA primary metagenome ERZ654774 (study PRJEB26926, sample SAMN06164701) | human gut metagenome | biome: ENVO:00009003; feature: ENVO:2100002; material: ENVO:00002003...
TTTGATTTTGTATCCATTTGTGATTTGCTATTACAAACGGAATAATACTGTCGCAATATTAAAGTAAATCAGGATTGAGAAGGTATCCACCAGTGTTGTGATCAGTGGAGATGCCATGATCGCAGGGTCGAGATTTACTTTCTTGGCAAGAAGTGGGAGGGTACATCCAACCAGCTTTGCCATGATCACGGTTCCCATCAGGGAGCAGGCAATCACAACTGCAAGTCCTGGATTGTGATACTGTATAAAGATACGTACACCGTTGGCAACAGCAAGAAAAGCACCGACGATCAAAGAGATACGGAATTCTTTGAACATGACTTTGAAAAGATCTGTAAAACGGATCTCATCCAGTGCGATTCCACGGATGATCAGTGTTGCACTCTGGGAACCACAGTTTCCACCGGTATCCATCAGCATTGGGATGAAGGATACGAGAAGAGGGATGGCTGCGAATGCATTTTCATATCTTGTAATGATCGTTCCTGTGATAATGGAAGTGAACATCAAGATCAAAAGCCATGGGATACGGTTCTTTGCATGCTGAAGAACGGATGTTTCAAAATATGTCTTCTCACTAGGGTTGATGGCAGCCATCTTTGTGATATCCTCTGTGGCCTCATCTACCATAACATCCATAGCATCGTCGAATGTAACAATACCAACCATGCGGCCGTCCTGGTCAATAACAGGGAGCGCAAGCAGGTCATACTTTGTGAACAGCTGTGCAACCTGTTCCTGGTCAGCGTGTGTATACACGGAGATGATCTCTGTTTCCATCAGATCTTTGATCGGAACATTGTCATCTGTTGTCATCAAATCTTTTGCACTTACGATACCGACCAGTTTTCTGCGTTCTGTGATATAGCAGGTGTAAATGGTCTCTTTATGGATTCCGGTCTTCTTGATATGTGCCATCGCCTGTCCGACAGTCATTTCCTCACGCAGGTCTACATATTCCGTTGTCATGATACTTCCGGCACTGTCTTCCGGATAGTTCAGCAGCTGGTTGATCATGCTACGGTCTGACGCGCTGACGGTAGCCAAAATTCGCTTTACAAGGTTTGCCGGGAGTTCTTCCAGCATATCGACCGTATCGTCCATATAGAGGTCGTCTAAGAGCTCTTTCAGCTCTTTCTCAGTAAACATTGTTACCAGATAAGTCTGCATGGAAGTGTCCATATTGGAAAATACTTCAGCAGCTTTATCTTTTGGAATAAGACGAAAAGCAAGAGCCAGTTCTTTATCACTTAAAGTTGAGAGAAGGGAGGCTATGTCCACTTCGTTCATTACATCGAGAATACTTCTGACAGCTTTGAATTCGCGCTGCGCCAGAAGCTTTATAAAAATATCTTTGTCCATGATAATTACCTCGCATTATTTTATTTTTGTCTATTGAGCCACATATGTGGTAACTACTGGCACCAGAGTCCATAACCTCACCTCCCTTGTTCGTATTTTTATGAGAAACAAAAAACTCCATCATTGCCTGAACAATGACGGAGTCGTATTGACTTCTTATAAAATGCATCGTTCAAGCTTTAGTATCACAGGGCATATCAATTGCATTAGGTTGTGCCTTCTCGACACAGCCTGCTGACCAACTAATCGTGTCTCCACAATCTCGCGGCAGCAATCTCCGGGTCCTATCGAATGCTTAAGCATGTCAAATATCCCAATCCCTGTGGTAACCTCACCTACCGAAATGATGTAGTTGTGTTGTTTTTACCATAGATTATTGTATCCCACGCAGCGGGGCGTGTCAAGGAAAAATGCGATAAATCTGTGTAAATTGGTGTAAAAAGAAAGAAAAAAGTGGAAAAAGATGAAAAGACAAAAAGGATATCTGTCAGAGTAATCATTACTTCTGGCAGATATCCTTTTTGTTTTCAATCCTTGCGGATCTGATATACAATTTTCCCATTCACTTTTTCCTCAGTGATCATTTTTTGCTTTACCATATAGGGAAGAATTGAATCAAGAAATTGTCTTGGATTAGTCACATTGATTTGTTCCTGCATAAATGGCTGTTTCGCCGTCAGATCTTTCACATATGGTTCAAGAGCTGTGCGGGTCATAGGACCATTTTTCTTCAATGTCTTTTTGACTTTGGAGATTCCTTTGGAACTGAGCATATTAGCAAGATCGCTTCCCTGTCTCATCGTACGCCACAATCCCCATCCGTAGACGATCATTGTAGCAACTGCAAAGAGAAGTACATAAGGAAGATATTTCAGAATCGTATGCATCATTTCCGTTTCTCTCCTTTCCAGTAGATCAGGTGATTATCATGAAGGATCTCAAGGTATTTGATCAGTCTTGTCAGCGGCTGTTCCATAGAAGGAAACTCTGCTTCAAGCTCTTTGGAGATTGCATGTACATCCTTTTTATCATCGATGGAGTTCCACACAAAAGTTCCAAGCTTGTCTAACTTGATTTCACTTACACGGGGACGACGGAAGAAGCGCTGAGCCAACTTGTGATAAAATCCCTTCCATTCGATAAGGACGGTAATAATACCGTCCTCACCTGTTTCATATTCAATTTCCGGATTCTTCTCCGGGATAAAGTCAAGATAGTTTTTACTGTCTTTCTTTTTCATTGAATTATTTTTCCTTATCAGCTTTCATACATACAACGTACAGAAGTACGAGTAATGCAATGTAAAGCACCAGACTGCCAACCTGTGGTAAGTGGAATGGCAGAATGATCTTAGAATCAATCTTAACTACTGCAAATACAGCAAGAAGGATACCGATGATACCTTCTCCGGCGATCATACCGGATGTAAAGAGAAGACCTCTGTCTGTACGTGCTTTTTTCTCTGCCTCTGTACCTTTTTTCTTCTCAACGAAGATACGTACAATACCACCAGCCATGATACCAGCACTCAGAGAGAATGGAAGGTACATACCAACTGCGAATGGCATAACCGGCATCTTGAGGATCTCAACAACGATTGCAATAAATACACCGATCAGGATCATAGCCCATGGAAGTTCCTCATTCATGATACCTTCAACGAGCATCTTCATCATTGTAGCCTGAGCTGCCGGAATCTTTTCTGTTCCGTATCCCCAAGCCTCATTCAGAAGGTAAAGAACGAATCCGATTGCTGCTGAAGAAGCAACAACACCGATGATCTCACCAACCTGCTGTTTGGAAGGTGTAGCACCTACGATGAATCCTGTCTTTAAGTCCTGAGAAGCATCTCCTGCGATTGCTGCAACGATACAGATGATACCACCGATAGAGATGGCTCCAACCATACCTGTAAGTCCTGTAGTACCTGTTACTTTCAGGATTACTGTAGCAAAGAGAAGAGTAGCGATTGTCATACCTGATACCGGGTTGTTAGAAGATCCGATCAGTCCAACCATACGAGAAGATACAGTTGCAAAGAAGAATCCGAATACAACGATGATCAGGGCACCAATCAGGTTAACCGGGAAGATCGGAAGGATCCAGATCAGAACAGCGATCACAATGATAACTCCGATCAGTAATGGGAATGGAAGATCCTGCTCTGTACGAAGCTGATTGCTGGATCCGGCATTCTTTTTCATACTTCCAATGGCCTGCTTAAATGTTCTTACGATCAGAGGAAGGCTCTTAATCAGACTGATGATACCACCAGTTGCAACAGCTCCTGCTCCGATGTATTTGATGTAGTTACTCCACAGAGCGGACGGACCACCACCTGGCATAGTGAGCAATTCATTGACTGTAACTGATGCAGGGAAGATTGTAGCATCTCCACCGAACAGTGCGATCATTGGCATAAGTACGAACCAGCTGAGTGTACCACCGGCGAACATGTAGCTGGAGATCTTCGGTCCACAGATATATCCTACACCACCAAGTGCCGGAAGAACCTGCATACCAATCTGTGCTCCGCTGTAGTTCTTGAATGCGTGTCCAATCTCACTTGGGAAGAGCTGCGTTCCGTCTGCAAGGAATTTGTAAACGGCTGCGATACCAAGTCCTGCGAATACTGTACCAGCCTTAGATCCACCTTCTTCTCCGGCCAGAAGAACTTCTGCACAAGCAGTTCCCTCTGGGAAAGGAAGTGTTCCGTGCTCTTCAACGATAAGAGCCTGACGAAGCGGTACCATGAAGCATACTCCGAGTATTCCACCAAACAGGGCAATCAGAGCGATGGAAAGGATGCTTGGGAAAGCAATCTTTCCTTCTTCAGCCCAAAGGAATAATGCAGGAAGTGTGAAGATAGCTCCTGCTGCAACAGACTCTCCGGCAGAACCGATTGTCTGTACCATGTTGTTCTCGAGAATAGAATCCTTACGGAGAATCACACGAATGATTCCCATAGAAATTACGGCTGCCGGGATGGAAGCGGAAACTGTCATACCAACGAGAAGTCCGAGGTATGCGTTAGCAGCTCCAAATACGATTGCCAGAAGGATACCAATCAAGAGTGCTGTTACCGTAAACTCAGGAACGACTTTGTCCGCTGGAATATACGGCTTGAATTCTTTCTTGTTGTTGTCCATTTTTTCAATGTCCTTTCTTTTGTTTTCTATGCTATCCTGCTGTCCCCACAACAGATAGCGGCGCCTTGTGTTAATATAAAAAATTTTTTATTAACACAGCTTTATGATTATAGCATATTAAAGTGCTAAAAGGAAGAATAAAACGCAAAAATGTTATGGAAATATGTTGTAAATGTGAAATTTTTATAAAAAATGGTAGATTTTGGAATAAAAAAGAGGCAAAAATGAGAAAAAATTTCAAAATTCTTGACAAAAATAGGAGTTTCTAGAAAAAGAGACAGGAAATTGAGAAATACAATAGAATGTAGAAATGTTTGATGTCAAAAAAGAGAATTTGTGGTAAAATATAATGGATTATGTAGAAACAGAAAAGAACGGAGGTCAACAGTTGGAAGCTTATACAGGGTTTGCGGCGGTCTACGACATTTTCATGGATAATGTACCTTACGAAGAGTGGGGCGAATACATTCACAGTCTTTTAAAAGACCGTGGAATAGAGGATGGCATTCTTTTGGATCTGGGCTGTGGCACAGGAACAATGACAGAGAAGCTGGCGGATTATGGATATGATATGATCGGTGTGGATAATTCAGAAGATATGCTGGAACTTGCGATGGAGAAACGTATGGAGTCAGGGAAGGACATTCTTTATCTGCTTCAGGATATGCGTGAGTTCGAATTATATGGAACAGTAAGGGCGATTGTCAGTGTCTGTGATTCTGTCAACTATATTACAGAACCGGAGGAACTGGAAGAAGTATTCCGTCTGGTGAATAACTACCTGGATCCCAAGGGAGTCTTTTTGTTTGATTTTAATACTGTATATAAGTATAAAGAAGTCATGGGAGATACGGTGATCGCGGAAGACAGAGGGGAATGTAGTTTTATCTGGGATAATTTCTATTATGAAGAAGAACAGATCAATGAGTATGACCTGACATTGTTTATCCAGGAAGATGGAAGTGAAGATTTATACCGGAGATATCAGGAGACACATTACCAGAGAGGTTATACATTGGAAGAGATGAAAGAGCTGGTAGAACGTTCGGGACTTGTTTTTGAGGCGGCATATGACGCAGTTACACATGAGGAACCGACAGAGAAGAGCGAGAGAATCTATATCGTTGCCAGAGAATTCGGGAAATAAATTGGATACAATTTTTGAATAGATAAGAAAGACGAGGAGAATAAGACATGAATGATTATATTGTAAGAGCAACAGCAGGAAATGCACAGATCCGTGCATTTGCGGCAGTGACAACAAACCTGGTTGAGGAGGCAAGAGAGCATCACGGAACAAGTCCGGTTGCGACAGCAGCGCTGGGAAGACTCCTTACAGGTGGAGTGATGATGGGAAGCATGATGAAGAATGATACAGACATGCTGACAATCCAGATTCAGTGTTCCGGTCAGATCGAAGGTCTGACTGTGACAGCGGACAGCAAGGGAAATGTAAAAGGATATGCATTTAACCCAGATGTTATGCTTCCGGCGAAGAACGGAAAGCTTGATGTCGGTGGAGCACTTGGACAGGGTGTCATGACGATCATCAAAGATATGGGACTCAAGGAGCCATATTCAGGCCAGACAATTCTGCAGACAGGAGAGATCGCAGAGGATCTTACTTATTATTTTGCAACATCTGAACAGGTACCATCTTCTGTCGGACTTGGAGTTCTGATGAACAAAGATAATACAGTGAAATGCGCCGGTGGATTTATCGTACAGGTTATGCCTTTTATCGAGGATGAAGTACTCAATAAGCTGGAGGCAAACATTCAGAAGATCCAGTCTGTAACATCCATGCTGGATAACGGACATACACCGGAGCAGATGCTCGAGCAGGTTCTTGAAGGACTTGATCTGGAAATTACAGATACAATGCCGGCACAGTTCTATTGCAACTGCTCTAAGAAGAGAATCGAGAAAGCAATCATCAGTATCGGAAAGAAAGAGATTCAGGAAATGATTGATGAAGGCAAAGAGATTGAAGTGAAGTGTCATTTCTGTAATACAGCATATAAGTATACAGTAGATGAATTGAAAGAATTGTTAAAACAGGCTCGATAAGTATTGCCGGGGCTTTTGCCCTGACATCAAATATAGAAGATGGGGTGAAGATGAGATGAAAAATGGATTTGTGAAGGTTGCGGCAGCGACACCGGATATCCGCGTTGCGGATGTGGAATTTAATACACAGAATATCATCAATGCTATGGAAGAAGCACAGAAAAATGGCGCGAAGATTCTTGTATTTCCGGAGCTTTGTGTGACAGGATACACCTGTAGTGATCTGTTCGACCACAGCGTACTTCTGAAAGCTTCCAGAAAAGCATTGCTTGAGATTGCAGAAAATACAAATGACAAAGATATGCTTGTATTTGTCGGAGCACCGCTTGAAGTGAATGGAAAGCTTTACAATGTAGCTGCGGCAATGAATCAGGGCGAGATCATCGGATTTACGACAAAGACGTTCCTGCCAAACTATGGTGAATTTTATGAGATGCGCCAGTTTACTCCGGGACCACAGACAGTGAGAGAGATTACATTTGAAGGAAAGAAGATTCCGTTCGGTCCGCAGATTCTCTTCCAGGCAGAAGGAATGGAAGAACTGGTAGTGGCAGCCGAGATCTGCGAGGATGTCTGGTCACCGGTTCCGCCGAGTATTCAGGCGGCACTTGAAGGTGCAACAGTGATCGTCAACTGTTCCGCAAGTGATGAGACCATCGGAAAAGACACTTACCGTCGTGCACTGATCTCCGGACAGTCTGCAAGACTGATCTCCGGATACATTTATGCGAATGCAGGAGAAGGTGAATCTACGACAGATCTTGTTTTTGGCGGACACAATATTATTGCTGAAAATGGTACAATCCTGAAAGAAAGCAGTAGATATGTAAATGAAATCATTTACTCAGAGATCGATCTTCAGAGAATCATAGGCGAGAGAAGAAAGAATACAACATTCCAGCCTTTGGATGAAGAGACTCTGGTACGTGTTCCGTTTACAATTGAAGAGACAAAGACATTCTTGACAAGAACATTTCCGAAGAAGCCGTTTGTTCCATCTGATGAACAGACCCGCGCACAGCGCTGTGAGGAGATCCTGACGATCCAGGCAATGGGGCTGAAGAAACGTCTGGCTCATACGAATGCACGAACTGCTGTTGTCGGTATTTCCGGAGGTCTGGATTCTACACTTGCATTGCTTGTAACGGCACGCGCATTTGACATGCTTGGAAGAGATAAGAAGGATATCATTGCCGTGACAATGCCTTGCTTTGGTACAACAGACAGAACTTATCAGAATGCCTGTGAGATGTCGAAGAAAGTCGGAGCAACTTTGATCGAGGTTCCGATCGCAGATGCCGTGAATGTTCATTTCCGTGACATCGGACATGATCCGGAAGATCACAGTGTAACTTATGAAAACTGCCAGGCAAGAGAGCGTACACAGGTGCTGATGGATATCGCAAACAAGACTTGGGGAATGGTTATTGGAACAGGCGATCTGTCAGAGCTTGCGCTTGGATGGGCAACTTACAATGGAGATCATATGTCCATGTACGGAGTGAATGCTTCTGTACCGAAGACACTGGTTCGCCATCTTGTAAAATATGCTGCGGATGATACAACAGACGAAGCTCTTAAGAATGTACTTTACGATGTACTTGACACACCGGTAAGTCCGGAGTTGCTGCCTCCGAAGGACGGAGATATTGCACAGAAGACAGAAGATCTTGTAGGACCTTACGAACTGCATGATTTCTTCCTGTACTTTATGCTTCGTTTTGGATATGAGCCGAGCAAGATCTTCCGTATTGCATGTATGACATTTGATGGTGAATATGACAAAGAGACCATTTTTAAATGGCTGGAAACATTTTGTAGAAGATTTTTCTCTCAGCAGTTCAAGCGTTCCTGTCTGCCGGATGGACCGAAGGTTGGTACTGTGGCACTTTCTCCTAGAGGGGACTGGAGAATGCCAAGTGATGCCTGCGTGGCAGTATGGATGAAAGATCTTGAGGCTTGCAGAGTATAATCTGTGGTGAAAACCAGAGAAAAGGAGAACAAGATAAGAAAAATCATTGCAGGATGTGGAAAATCAGCATCCGGCATAAATTTGGGGAAAGAAAAGGAGAGGATAAGATGAAACTAATCAGAACAGAGGATGCGGTCGGCAGTGTGCTTTGCCACGACATTACTCAGATTATTCCGGGAGTTGTGAAGGATGCGGTCTTCCGCAAAGGACACGTTGTAACAGAAGAAGATGTACCGGTACTGCTTTCTGTAGGAAAAGAACACCTCTATGTATGGGAGAAGCAGGAAGGCATGCTTCATGAAAATGATGCGGCAGAGGTGCTGCGCCAGGTCTGCCAGGGAGAGCATATGAATGCATCTGAGGCGAAAGAAGGAAAGATCGAACTGACTGCACAGTGCGACGGCCTTCTGAAGATCAATCGCGAGAAATTAAATGAAGTAAATGCGCTCGGTCAGATCGTGCTTGCATCCAGACATGGCAATTTCCCGGTGAAAAAGGGAGATAAGATCGTAGGCATGCGTGTTGTTCCGCTAGTGATCGAGGAAGAGAAGATGAATCATGTGAAAGAGCTCTGTGGGGAAGAGCCGATTTTCACAATTCTCCCGTTCCATCAGATGAAAGTCGGAATCGTGACAACAGGAAGCGAAGTTTATCATGGAAGGATCACAGATAAATTTACTCCAGTCGTAAAAGCAAAATTAGAAGAGGCAGGCATGGAAGTACTTGGAAATGTACTCTGTGACGATGACTCTCAGATGGTAACAGATGCGATCAATGAATGGATCGCTAAGGGCGCGGAATTTGTAGTCTGTACAGGCGGGATGAGCGTCGATCCAGATGACAGAACACCGTTATCTATCAGAAATGCAACGGATGAGGTGATCACTTACGGTGCGCCGGTACTTCCGGGTGCAATGTTCATGCTGGCTTATAAAGGAGAGATTCCGGTTGCAGGTCTTCCGGGATGCGTAATGTATGCAAGAAGAACAATCTTTGATCTGGTGCTTCCGAGAATCGCAGCAGGCGAGAGATTAAGTGTAGAAGATTTCACAGTGCTTGGAGAAGGCGGACTTTGCTTGAACTGCGAAGTATGTACTTATCCAAACTGTGGATTTGGAAAATAATAATAAAAAAGTGCTTTTAATTTTTTGAGTTCAATAGTATTTTGTCAACTGTATTTATAACGTCACATAAACACCTGTAACGGGTCAGGTGTTTATGTGCTATTTTATTGAATTCGCAAATTTCTCTTTTAAATTCGTTTGTCTGAAAGCGTTATCTGAACGGATAACTTATCTCATATTCAAGGCTATATCAGCAAGAGATTCCATTTTGATGAATTACGAAACTATAAAAAATAAAGAAATACAAGGAGGTACTGTCTATGGGAAAAGCAGATGTAAATGTTAACATCTGGCTCAATGAAAAGAAGCGGTTTGCTGATTTATTTAACGGGGTTCTTTATAAAGGAAAGCAAGTGATACGGCCGGAAGAGTTGGAAGAGATAAGTCCAGTGGCATCGGTTAGTATAAAAAATCGGGTAGGGAAAACACGAAATATGAAAAAGTATCGAGATATTGTGATGCGATGGAAAAATAATGCTACATTCGTTCTTCTTGCAAATGAATCACAGGATAAAATTCATTATGCCATGCCACAGAAAGTAATGCTCTATGACGGAATGGATTATGAAGAACAGATTCGAAATCTGTGGAAACAACGAATGGAGTGTCAGAAACAGGCAAGAAGAATTGGAAAACCTCTGGAACATCTTACGGCAGCAGAATATCTATCCGGATTTAGAAAGAACGACAGGCTGATACCAATTATTTCACTTGTTTTTTATTATGGATCAGATCCATGGGATGGTCCACAGGATCTTTATGATATGTTTCGACTGGAAGGAAGCGAAGAGGAAAAGGTCGTTTTAGAGAAATATTTACCAAATTATAAAATCAATCTGGTTGATGCAGAACGCATGAATGAGCAGGAAATCAAATATTTTTCGGAAGATTTACAAGTGATATTAACCATGCTAAAATATAGACATGAAAAGAATGAACTAAAAGAATACATCTGTCTCTTATACACATCTGACGCTGCCGACGAACTC
>ENA-UBDJ01001435-UBDJ01001435.1-human-gut-metagenome-genome-assembly--contig:-NODE-1435-length-10470-cov-4.489198_pt1 | contig 10470 bp, 7 predicted proteins | sample MGYA00244279_ERZ654774 | MGnify/ENA primary metagenome ERZ654774 (study PRJEB26926, sample SAMN06164701) | human gut metagenome | biome: ENVO:00009003; feature: ENVO:2100002; material: ENVO:00002003...
ACAGAACAGAAAGAATTTTCTCTGCCGCTTTCCCATGCACAGAGCAGCGATCAGCAGGGGTGAGACCATGCAAAGAAATACGTTTTCAATATATGTCATACCTGCACCGCCTTTCCTGTGGCTGGCAGCAGTGCAAACAGGCAGCCTGTAAGCAGAAGATCAAACCAGCAATAGGGAGCGGAAATGGAATAGCCCGGCCACAGACATCCGGAGATCCAAAGGACATATTCCACCGCCACATAGCACAGTACCCCAATGTGGAAATACCGCATCTTACACGCTGTTCCCGTCTGTATCTGCGCATAAGCAAGCCCCCGGATGGAATGATAAGAAACAACAATCATCATGCCACACCAGAGCAGATTGGAGAGAACATCCCCAAAGGTACAGTAAAACACACAAAGCGGAACACCGATCAAAGGGGCAATCAGGGCTTTTCCTGTCGAAAATCTTCTTTCCCCGTCAGAAGAAAGGGTGTATTGCAGAAGATGAAGGAAAACCACACCGGATACCCAGCCGAACTCTGACACATAAAAGACCTGTGGTGTTTCAGAAAACAGAAGCAGATACAGCGTCCAGTAAAGAGAGCCAAGGGCAAAGCAGCCATAAAAGCAGGTCAGCAGGAAATATGTCTGTTTTCGATCTTTCAGATACCGAATGCCACTCATACAAAAGCCCAGCAGGGTAACAGCAATTTGAAAAAAGTTACTGAACAGTTCCATCCCCATTGTCCTCCTTTTTCATCTCTGTCTGCTCCTCTTTGTTCAGCTGACGGATGCGAAAGCACAGAGCAGTCACGCACACGCCGAGAATAAAAGCCAGCAGTCCGATCACCATATATCCCAGTGCGGTGCTGCCACCCAAAATTGTTGCCGCAGTTTCAAATCCTGACGAAATACCGGGTTCGATCTGTCCGACAATACCGGGCATGGCAAAGGAAACCCCAACGATCACTGCAAAACATGCCGCTATACAGACAGCAGAGACAATCCGTCTGCGCCGCATTTTCTGCTGTTGTTCTTTTTTTGCAATACGCCGTTTTACCTCCGCAATCCGTTCCTCATTTTTCAGCATTTGTAATACCCTCCCGTTTCAATAATCCGCGTAAACGCTCTTTCCCCCGGTACACCATATTTGTGATCTGCTTTACACTTTTCCCCATAACCTCAGCTGCCTGTTGATAGCTCATCCCCTCAAAATAGGTCAGATAAAGAGCCTCCCTATAATCTGGATTTAACTCATCCATGCAGAGATGCAGGATCTGATTCCGTTCTTTTGTGCGGACGACCTCCTCCACCAGCGTTTGTGCCTCCGGTTCTCTGGCCAGATCATCAAGACTGAAAAAAATCCGCCGTCTGCTTTTGTGACGTAGAGCCATATGCCGCGCTGCTTTATAGAGGTAAGCCTTAAAACATCCGTCCCGGATGCGGGGCTTTTTCGTAAACAGCCAGGAAAAGGTTTCCATCATTAAGTCCTCCGCTTCGTGGACATCATGCAGATAACCATCGATGTATAAGGTCAGCGGATCGCCGTATTTTTTTATCAACAGTTCAAGTCCTGTCTCATCACCGCGCAGATATTGCCCATAAAGTTCTTCATCAGTGGCCATATCGTTCTTCCTTTCCAAATATTACTCCTCTGTTGTCAGATGAAAGCTCCAGGTTCGTGAATCATTTTTGTCTGCGAAGACATACAACATGTCAGGAGAAATCCCTGACAAAAAAATAACCAGAGCCTAAGCTCTGGTTAAATTCTCACTATTTCGTTAGCAGCCAGTACGGGAATCGAACCCGTGTTTTCGCCGTGAGAGGGCGACGTCTTAACCCCTTGACCAACTGGCCATTTGTTTATCTGTCGTTTGCTCTTCGCTGTCGACTCGTTTAATATACACCATCTTTTTCTAAAATGCAAGTACTTTTTTAAAAAAATTTCAATTTTTTTATTTTTCTCGAATTTTTCGTTCAAAAAGTCCTGTATTTATGCGGTTTTTGCCACAAAAAAATTTTTATTTTTTTGTCCCAGAGAAGAAATGCCATGGCAGCTCCACCGCTTTCCATGGCATTTCTCAGTTATTTATTTCTGTTTCTGACTGTTTCTTATTCCTCTATATCCTCCGCAGGCTCTGCCGGAATAAATACGCGGGATTTCTTTTCTTCGTGTTTATGAAGTGCTGCTTTCTCAGTTGCCTCAATACAGAATTCCATCTGAGAGTTAATCTGGGCTTTGCCTCGTTTATCCGGCTTCACATAAGTTCCATCCGGCTGCAGGATATGAGCTTTTACATTATCCTTAAACTCCAGATCAAGTACATGTTCCAGCTCTTTCTTAATCTTCTCATCTTCCACAGGGAAAACAATCTCTACCCTGCGGTCAAGGTTACGCGGCATCCAGTCCGCACTTCCCATATAGATTTCCGGGTTTCCGCCGTTTTCAAAATAGAAAATACGGCTATGCTCCAGAAATTCCCCTACAATAGAACGGACATGAATATTTTCACTGATTCCCGGCACTCCTACTTTCAGACAGCAGATCCCCCTTACCAGAAGCTCCACCTGAACTCCGCAGGAAGATGCATAATACAATCCAGCAATAATCTTCGGATCACAAAGAGAATTCATCTTTGCGCGGATTAACGCCGGAAGTCCTTTCTTCGCATTCTCCGCCTCACGTTCGATCAGGCTTAAGAATCTGTCTTTCATCCAGATTGGTGCTACAATCAGCTTATTCCAGCTTTTTGGCTCTGAATACCCGGAGAGCATATTAAATACTGCTGTTGCATCTTCACCGAAACGTTCATCGCAGGTAAAGATACCGCAGTCTGTATAAAGTTTGGCAGTGGAATCATTGTAGTTTCCGGTTGCCAGATGCACATAACGGCGGATTCCTGTCTCTTCCCTGCGCACAACCAGTGTGATCTTGCTGTGTGTCTTAAGGCCTACCAGACCATAAATTACATGACATCCTGCCTTCTCCAGCTTCTTCGCCCATACAATATTATTTTCTTCATCAAAACGTGCTTTCAGCTCTACCAGTACGGAAACCTGTTTGCCGTTTTCTGCTGCCTGCGCAAGGGCAGCAATGATCGGTGAATTGCCGCTGACGCGATACAGAGTCTGTTTAATAGCCAGAACATCCGGATCTTTTGCTGCCTGACGTACGAAATTTACAACAGGATCGAAGCTCATATAAGGATGATGCAGGAATACATCGCCCTCACGTATCACCTGGAAAATATCCTTCTCATTCTGAAATTCCGGTACAGGTGCCGGCTGATATCTCGGTGTCTTGTAAGCATCAAAGCCATCCTCACCATATACTTTCATAAGCATGGTAAGATCCAGAGGTCCGTTTATCTCAAAAATATCTGCCTCTTTGATATCAAATTCCGTTTTCAGAATCTTCAGCAGGCGTTCATCCATCTTATCCTCTACTTCCAGACGGATAACCTCACCCCACTGACGTTTCTTTAACTGGCGCTGGATCTCCACCAGCAGATCCTCTGCCTCATCTTCATCGATGGTAAGATCCGCATTACGCATAATACGGTAAGGATGGGCACATATCACATCATAACTCAGGAAAAGTTTGTCAATATTTCTTTCAATAATCTCTTCCAGCAGGATCACTGTGGTATCTCCATCCTTCTTTGACGGAATCTGCACCACCCTTGGAAGCACAGACGGAACCTGCACTGTAGCAAACAGAAGTTCTCCTGTTTTATCCTTTTTGCTGAGTTTATCACTCTTCTCCTTCTTGGAGATCAGAGCACCGATATTTAATGTCTTGTTTCTGATCAGTGGAAACGGTCTGGAAGAATCCATCGCCATCGGTGTAAGTACCGGATATACATTATCCTCAAAGTATCTGTCTACAAATACACTCTGTGCTTCTGTAAGATTCTCATGGGCTGCCACCAGGTGCATTCCGGCTTTCTCAAGCGCAGGGATCAGAGAACGGTTCAGTGTATTATACTGTACATGAACCAGTTCATGGGTACGGACACTGATTTCTTTTAACTGCTCCTTGGCTGTCATTCCTGCAATGTCTGTTTTATGATATCCTGCATGTACCTGATCCTTAAGAGACGCCACACGCACCATAAAGAATTCATCCAGATTGGATGCGGTAATGCTTAAGAACTTCAGTCTGTCAAACAAAGGAAGATTTTTATCTCTTGCTTCACTCAGAACACGCTCATCAAATTTGAGCCAGCTCAGCTCGCGATTCACGAAATATTCTTTCTTTTCAAATTTTTCAAAGTCCATAAGTTCATCCTCCTTTACGCTCTGCCCTTGCGTCTGAGAACCAGACGAATGCCAAATACTTCTTCAAAAAATGCCTCTTTATCTTTCAGCAGTCCCAGTTCCAGGGAAATGTCCTGTGCAGAATCCACGATCATCTGCAGTTCTCTGTCTTTGAGCACTGCTTTGATTCCTTTTACTTTCTGATAATGACTTCTGTCCATGGCATTCGCCAAACGAAGGATTGCAGTCATCTTTACCACCTTGATATAGCTCTCTCTGTCTATAGCGATTCCCATACTGTAAAGTTCATCGTAATAAACAAACGCAGAATTATTGAATCTGACCGCACATGCGATCATCTGGCGTTCCAGAGAGGACAGCCCAATGATATCTGTAGACATAATGATCTGATAGGAACACTCAGAAACCTTTTCCATACTGATATATTTGCCACAGTCATGAAGCAGTGCCGCGATCTGCAATAACAGACGTTCTCTTGCTCCCATACCATGAACTTTCTTCATACTGTCAAAAATATTCAGGCAAAGATTCATAGTTCCCTGGATATGGCTCTTACTGCTGGAATAGCGTTTTGCAATGTTCTTTGATGTAACCAGAATGTCATTCTCAAAATTGTGGACACTTTTGAGAAATTTTTTCTTCTCTGCAAAATCATAGGCAATTCCATCCAGCAGGGAGACACCTGGTGCCCAGAGAGACTCTGCATTGAAAATATCAATAAAATTTCTGCACACTACCATGGTCGGCACAACAAGGGATGCATATTCCGGATCAATCTCCATCTCCTGTGCCAGCAGGTCAACAGATTTTCCAACTGTATCCTCATAGCGTTTCATAAATTCTTCCCTTGTAATGATCCTGTCTTCCATTTTCTCCTGGAAGATCATATCTGTAATAAAATCTCCCATCAGGATCACATTCCTGATATCCTTATCCTTCAGATACAGACGCTGAAAGCTCATCAGGTCATTTCGGATAAATTCCTCAACCAGCTTGTCATAATGAATGGTTGTTTTCTCCAGTTCCTGCAGACGCTGGCGGATTCTTAAACTTCCCATTTTAAGTCCCTGGGTAGTGACCAGAGCATCCTTATCAAAGAGGGAAACCTGAAGGCTTCCGCCGCCCACATCCAGGATCGCGGTGCCTTTCTGGATCATCTTTTTGAAGCCCTTTTCAATGGCAGCAATTGATTTGTACCCAAGGAAATGCTGTTCTGCACTGCTTAATATTTCTATTTTCATTCCTGTACGCTGATAGATCTGTTCAATGATTAGCAGCGGATTCACAAGTTCTCTGAATGCACTGGTACCGCAGGCACGATACTCTTCCACCCCAAAGTCCTGCATCAGCCTCTTAAAATCATTCAGCACCTCACATAAAACATTCAGCATTTCTGAGTCGATCTTCCCGTCAGAATAGACACCCTTTCCGATTTCCAGACTGTATCTGACATCATTCAGTTCACGAAAACCAATTCTTTTTGACATCTCAAAAATCTTCATGCTGACTTCATAAGATCCGATGTCAATGGCTGCAAATGTCATGACTGCCATATGCGTTCCCCCTTTACCATTCATCTATTTGCTTTTTTATTCCTTCTCCACACCCAGCAGATGGTCGATAAACTGCTGTGCAGTTCGTCCTGTAAGTCCTCCATGGGAAAGCTCCCACTTATTTGCTTCCAGAAGCAGTTCGTCCTCCGGCATGGTAATTCCGTTTCTCTCTGCGAGAGCTTTCACAATTGTCTGGAATTCTTTTTTGCTCGGTGCACCATAATAAATACGGACACCAAAACGATAAACCAGTGAAAGCTTCTCCTGCACTGTATCGGAGGAATGCAGATCGTCATCATCCATGATCTCCAGCTTGTCACTGGATTTCTCTCTTACCAGATGTCTTCTGTTACTTGTTGCATAGATCAGGATATTGTCCGGCTTCTTCTCCAGACCACCCTCGATCACTGCCTTCAGATATTTATATTCGATTTCAAATTCCTCGAATGACAGATCATCCATATAGATAATGAATTTATAGTTTCTGTTCTTGATCTGGGCGATCACATCATTCAGATCCTGAAACTGATGCTTATACACCTCGATAATACGAAGTCCCTCATCATAATAACGGTTCAGGATTCCCTTGATACTTGAAGATTTACCTGTACCCGCATCACCAAAAAGCAGACAGTTATTTGCTTTTCTGCCTCTTACGAAAGCTTCTGTATTCTCGATCAGTTTCTGTTTCGGAATTTCATAGCCGACCAGGTCTTCCAGTTTCACATGAGCGATCCTTGTGATCGGCTGGATCTCCACATTATCATTCTCATCATGGCCTACACGAAAAGCCTTATGTAATCCCAGCTTACCCACACCAAAATCTTTATAAAACTGTACCATATCCTTCATGAATTCCTCTGTGGACTCCGCTGCTGCCAGCGTTTTACTCAGATCACAGATACGGTCTCTGATACGGGAATTAAACATCTTGCTGTTACTTCCGGTGTTGGTATAATCACCGAGAACCTTACAGCAGGAAATTCCAAATGCCTCATCCAGTACATTCAGGTCAAAATCATACAGTTCTTTAAACACACCGAAATCATTCAGTGCCAGTTCATTAATACTTCCGTTGACAGCCCCTCTGATCTCACAGGCTGTACTGAATGCATTTTCATTATTTACCAGAAGAAATGTCAGATAACAGTGCCATAAATTTCCCGAAAAACCATAAGAGCCGGCAGTTTCCACCAGTCCGTTGGCACATTCAAAGAACAGTCCTTCCTTTTCTTTCAGATCAGGTGCTTTCTGTTCCCAGGCATTCATCAGTTCTGCCATTTTATCAAGGATTTCTCCATGTTCAAAGTTACGGTATAAGATGCATTCATTTAATCTAGCCATTTTTTATTACTTCCTTCTTACCTTGTTGTTTTATCTTATTGTTCTGTTGTGAGTGATATAATTATTTCGAAAACGATGTACCAGAGTGTGTTTGAAAAATGCTTTACGCAAAATATGCCGCAAAGTGGGACGTGCAGATTGTGGAAATGATTTTTCAAACACGCTCTGGCATTATGGAAATGATTTTTAATAATTTCCCAAAATTCTCATTCTGTCAGCTTCTGCCTCAATTCCTCTCAGGGCATTCTTCACTGCACTGTCCTTTAAATTTCCCTCGAAATCAACAAAAAAACGGTACTGCCAGTTCTTCCCTGTGATCGGGCGGGATTCTATCTTCGTCATATTCAGTCCATTATAAATAATGTGAGACAGCATATTGTAAAGAGTTCCGCTCTCATGATGCAGTTCAAAGAAAATACTGATCTTATGTGCATCCTTCACATAGATTGGTTTCTTACTCACGATCACAAAACGTGTGGCATTCTGTCCGTTATAGCAGATATTCTCAGCCAGGATCTTCAGTCCGTAAAGCTCTCCTGCCTGTCTGCTGGCAATAGCTGCCTGCGTCTTGTCATTGTCTTCTTTTATCTTCTTGGCAGAACCGGCAGTATTTTCCATCTCTTTCTTCTTCCAGTCCGGATGAGATTCCAGATATTTTCCACACTGGGAAAGTGCCTGGGGATGAGAACATACCTGTCTGATATCCTCCAGTTCAGCATCCGGCAGTCCCAGAAGTACATGCTCCGGACGGATGATCTGTTCTCCTACAATGCTAAGCTCATACTCTGTAAGAAGATCATAAATATCAGCAACAATACCGGCAGTTGTATTCTCAATGGGAAGTACCGCATAGTCTGCTCTTCCCTCCACAACTGCTTCCATTGCATCACGCCAGGTTTTTACATGAAAGCTCTCAATATCGTCCTGGAAATATTCCCTCATTGCAGCATAACTGTATGCACCTTCCACACCCTGAAAGACAACTCTTACATCTTTCAACGGAAGTGCATCTACCATTTCCAGTTTCTCATCATCCTCGATTCCATGCTCTGTGAGAAGCTGATACTGTCTCTTACGGCTGATCGCCATGATCTGCTGAAAAAGCTCCTGCGCACCAAGCTGATTAAATTCTCCATGTGCCTTACCTCTTAGGACCTCCAGCTTCTGTCTCTCTCTTTCCGGATCCAGAACCTTCTTTCCTGTTCGTATCTTATATTCTGCAACATCCTCACACACCTTCATTCTCTGTTCAAAAAGACGTATGATATCGCTGTCGATCTTATCTATTTCATTTCTGCATTCCTGTAAATCTATCATTTATGTTGTACCTTTTTACTTTCACAAATTCTCTACAATATCAGTCATCTCTCCGATAAAGGAAAGAGAACCAAAGGCAATGATCACATCCTGTTCCCCGGCAAGTGAAAAAGCCTCCTCCACTGCATCTTTAATCGTATCCATTGCCTGTACATTGGGATTGTATTCACTGACAGTCTTCGCCAGCTCTCCGGCAGGCAGCGCCCTTACATTATCCGGAGTCTGGATCGTAAGTATCCGGTCTGCAAAGTGCGCAGTTTTCTGAATCACACTTCTGTAATCCTTATCTGCAAACACTCCCATAATATAGATGATCCGTTTTCCCTTAAAATAATGCTCTATTGAAGCTGCCATCATATCCGCAGCAGCAGGATTATGAGCCCCGTCTACCACAAACAGCGGTTTTTTACAGATAACTGTAAACCGTCCGTTCCAGTTTACTGTGCGAAGTCCTTCTTTTTTCTGCTCCGCAGCAGTGGGAAAACCCAGCTCATCCAATACTTTTAAAGCATTCAGTGCAACTACTGCATTTTCCTTCTGATAAACACCTGCCAGCGGAATCTCATACTCTTCACCCCTGTACCGGATTGTCTGTCCAAGGCAGCTTTCCTTTAGCACCTCTGCCTCAGAAGCATCTGCTATGGTACATTTTGCACCGTGTTCTCTGCTGATCCTCTCGATCACCTGCATTGCTTCCGGCTTCTGTCTGGCAGTCACCACTCTGCAGCCGTCTTTAATGATCCCGGCTTTCTTCTCTGCGATCTGTGCCAGAGTATTTCCAAGAAAAGACATATGATCCATACTGATCGATACCAGCACTGCCAGCAGCGTATTCTTAATAATATTTGTGGCGTCCAGATTTCCGCCCATTCCCACTTCCAGCAAAACGAGATCACAATTCTCTTTTTTAAAGAACAGAAATGCCACCGCAGTCTCTATTTCAAATGCAGTGGGATGGGGATAACCATCCTTTGTCATAGCAGCAATAACATCAGACACCTGTGTAATATAAGCAGCAAAGTCCTCTCTGCTGATCCTGCTTCCCGAAACTTCCATCCTGCCTCTGTAAGAATACAGGGTAGGCGAAACATATCTTCCAATGCGATATCCCGCACCTGATAAAACAGAATACAAAAAAGCAATGACAGAACCCTTGCCATTGGTACCGGCTATATGCACATATTTCAGATCATCCTGTGGATTTCCAAGACGTTTCATCAGCTCACGCATATGATCCAGTCCCAGGACACTGGGAATTTCCCGGGTGATTTTGTCTATGTACTCCCGGCTTTCCTGATAATTCATAATAAACTCCTCTTATTTCCATGAGATCCCCTCCACACGTTCCTTTTGCGCATAAGGCACCTCATTGCTATAGTGTAATAACGTGTTCTCATTATATCCTACGTGTATGTTTTTTTCAAGGCAGGCAATACTAGAATCATAGAAATTTATACAGGAGCGTTACCTATGAAAAAAGCTTTTATTCTCTGCGGTCTGACGGGCTGGTGCATGGAAATCCTCTGGACCGGACTGCATTCCATCCTTTCAGGAGAACTTACCATGACAGGAAAAACTTCCCTTTTAATGTTTCCCATTTACGGATGCGGTGCCATCATCCGCCCGCTCTCCGGTAAACTTTCTGCTGTCCCGCTTTTTGTCCGCGGCTGCATTTATACTGTCGGATTTTTCTTCGTGGAATTTATCAGCGGTGCTCTTTTGCGCTGTTTTCATATGTGTCCCTGGGACTACAGCAACACTCCTCTGAATTACCGGGGACTGATAAGACCAGACTACGCTCCCCTCTGGTTCGGAGCCGGACTTTTTTTTGAGAAAATACTTGGAAAACTCTCTTGAAAAAAGCACCTGATTATTATATGATGTTATGAAGGATTAAATAAAAATTCCTGAACCAGTAAAATATGGAGGTATGAAATGAGACACTTAATGCTGTCTCTTATACACATCTGACGCTGCCGACGAACTCTAGG
>ENA-UBDJ01001516-UBDJ01001516.1-human-gut-metagenome-genome-assembly--contig:-NODE-1516-length-10066-cov-5.133353_pt1 | contig 10066 bp, 9 predicted proteins | sample MGYA00244279_ERZ654774 | MGnify/ENA primary metagenome ERZ654774 (study PRJEB26926, sample SAMN06164701) | human gut metagenome | biome: ENVO:00009003; feature: ENVO:2100002; material: ENVO:00002003...
GCGGCGGGCGCATCAAAAACCATTACCCCAAAGCCCTGCGCAACCTGAAATGACCGTAAAAATAGTGCAGACATAAAAGCGGAAAGGGAAAGCTGCAACCATAGCCCCGTTTCCGTCAACATGGTTAGCACTTGAAAAAAGTTCGTTCTGTGTTTACAAAACGTTTGCCGCTTTTTGTTTTCAAATACATCCAGAAAAACACCGCCAAAACATTGAAAACGGCATAGAAATGTGCTATACTATACTAATGTAATTTGTCGGTTCGCGCACTTTGCGCAAAGTGCGGGAATCTTACCGCCTTCAATGTGCGGTTACACATCAATTTTTTAGGGGGATTTTCATGTCCGGACATAGCAAATGGAATAACATTAAGCGCAAGAAAGAAAAGACCGATGGCGCCCGTGCCAAGGTTTTCACCAAGATCGGCCGCGAGATCGCTGTTGCCGTTAAGGAAGGCGGCGGCAACCCCGCTTCCAACTCCAAGCTGGCAGCCCTGATCGCTAAGGCTAAGGCGAACAGTGTGCCGAATGATAACATTCAGCGCATCATCAAGCGCGCCGAGGGCGGCGATAAGACCGAGTACGAAGCAATTACCTATGAAGGTTACGGCCCCGGCGGCATTGCCGTTATGGTCGAAACCCTGACCGATAACCGCAACCGTACCGCTGCCAACATGCGCCATTACTTTGATAAGTTTGGCGGCAACTTGGGCCAGATGGGCTGCGTTGGCTTCATGTTCACCCAGAAGGGTGTGATCGTGGTTGACCTGGAAGATGCCGACCCCGACCAGCTGATGATGGATGCTCTGGATGCCGGTGCCGAGGACTTTGATGCAGGCGAAGAGGCTGCTGAGATCACCACCGATCCCGAGAACTACTCCGCTGTGGTCAAGGCCATGGAAGAGAAGGGCTACGAGATCCTGAGCGACGACCTGGCCATGGTCCCCATGACCACCACCCGCCTGACCGACCCCGATCAGCTCAAGGCAATGGGCAAGCTGCTGGATGCCCTGGAGGACAACGACGATGTCCAGAATGTCTGGCACAGCCTGGAGAACGAAGAGGACCTGCCGGAATAATGCTCCGCAGGTCTGAATAAGGACGTAATGAAGCCGCTTTTTGTGTTGTGATGCACAAAGAGCGGCTTTTTACATGGCGGAAGAAGCATCAGCAGGCAACCACGATCATCTCCTCCGCCCTTAAGTGTTTAGAACCAGCCTCGGCGATGATATTTATCGATAATTGAAACTTTCTGGATTTCATGGTATACTTCTTTTAAGAAAGAGGGTGTTCGGATGCTTTATCCTTTTATGACCTTGAATGATGGGACGGAAATCGTTTATTCCTCGCCAATTCAGAATGGTAATCAGGAGCAGGTAAAGGTACAGATTGAAACACCTGTAGAAAACGGCTTTAAGTCGGCGACCTGTATTCTGCCGGGGTATTTGTGGACCAATAATGGCTATTCTGAAATGGAGATGGCGAGCCTGAAAGAGTTGGTCAAATCAACGGCACATCTTCTGATCCGCTTCTCGCATGAGGGGGGAATCGAAAGTGCCTAGTCTGTTCCGGCTGTTCGGTTATGTGATTTTCTTCTGGAGCAATGAAGGTGCACCGCTGGAACCGGTTCATGTCCATGTTGCAAAGGGTGTTCCGAATGCCAGTGCAACAAAGATCTGGATTACGGAAGCGGGAGGCTGTATCGTGGCCAACAATAACTCGAAGATTCCTGCCAGAACGTTGAGCGCAATTGTAGATGTTCTGGAAAGCCGTTCAAGCTACATTGTGGCACAGTGGAACGATGTGTTTGGTGAATCGAAGTTCTACTGCTGATATTGGTGCGAATTGAGCGCTGCCCCCTGTGAAAAAACTCAGAGGGCGGCGCTTTTTTGCTTTGCGGATTGCGCGGCGGGGGTAAATATGGTACAATAATTTGAAACAGACCACGAAGAAACGAGGTGGCGCACATGGAAGCAAAACGCATCTGCCCGTACTGCATGGGTGAGCTGGAGAACCGGGTGTCGGTTTGCCCGCACTGCGGCGGGGTACTGGCCGGGCGCAACCCGGCGGGCAGCCTACCGGTGGGCACGCTGTTGGCCGGACGGTATACCGTGGGCGAGATGCAGAGCATCGACGGCGAGGGCATTCTGTACCGGGGCGTGGAGAACGTCGGGCGGTTCCGGGTGACCATCAAGGAGTATATGCCCCTGACGCTGTCGGCGGAGCGGGGCACGGACGCGCTGCTCCGGCCCAAGCTGGGCAGCGAGGTGCTGTTCAAGACCACCCGGATGGACTTTGCCGATCTCTACCGCTCCATCCAGCGCATCACCCCCGCAAACGGTCTGGAGGCTGTGCTAGACGTGTTCGAGGAGAACAACACCGTCTACGCTGTGATGGAAAACCCCGGCGGCATCCCGCTGCAGCAGTGGCTGGATGAGCGCCCCAGCCCGGTTTCGGCCGAGACGGCCCGCAATATGCTGCAGCCTGTGTTTGACGGCGTGGCGGCCATGCATCAGGTGGGGCTGGTGCACCGGGGCATCTGCCCGGAAAACATCCGGGTGCTGGAAAACGGCCGGGCACGCCTGACGGGCTACGCCACCGTGGGGCTGCGCACGGCGGGCAGCGGCCTGCACGAGCAGCTGTACGAGGGCTACTCGGCACCGGAGCAGTATTCCACCACCGAATTCGAGGGCCGTTACACCGACGAATACAGCCTTGCCGCCGTGGTCTACCGGATGGTCTGCGGGCAGAGCCCTGTTCCTGCGGCACAGCGTCTGGTGTCGGACTCCAACCCCCGTGCCCGCACGCTGGAACGGGCAGTGCCGGAGTATGTTTCGGATGTGCTCTGGATGGGCCTGCAGCTCAGGCCTGCCGAGCGTATCCAGACCGTGCCCCAGCTGTTCCAGGCACTGAGCAGCCAAGAGTATACCACGGAGCTTACCCAGACCCTGCAGCAGGCCGCCCCGCGCCCTCAGCCCTCCGAGGAAGAGGAGCGGAAAAAGCATATCCTCAGCCTGCGCAACCTGCTGGCGGCCATCCTGATCCTGCTGGCCATCCTGACATTGCTCATCGTGTGGGGGCTGGTGAATCAGGGGCTGCACACCGCAAAGCCTGCGGAATCCACTCCGGCCTCCGAACCGGCCAGTTCGCTGGTGACAGAGCCGGTGAATCTGGCCCCGGACTTTGTGGGGATGGACTACGATTCGCAGGTGCGCAACAACAGCTATGCCGGGGATTACCTGTTCTATGTGACCATGGAATACAGTGATACTGTGGAAAAGGGCAAGATCATCCGTCAGACCCCTGAAGCCGGAGAGGTCATCGAAGAGGGCAGCACCATCGATCTGGTGGTCAGCCGCGGCCCGCAGATGGTGGAGATGCCCAACGTGGCAGGCTTTACCCGGGACGGCGCGGAGCAGCAGCTGGCGCAGGTGGGGCTGAATGCGAGCTTCTATCCCATTTATAACGATGGCTCCTATGTTTCGGGCTGTGTGGCCTATTGCAGCGAGGAGCCCGGTGCCATGGTGGAGGTCGGCTCGACCATCATCGTCTATATGGCGGCAGAGGTCGAGGCCGAGGTGCCCGCCACCCCGCCCGAGACCACGACTCCTTCCGCCGGTGCCACACCGCCTGCCGCGCAGACGGAGCCGCCGACCGGTGGGGCCGGTACCGAATACGATACGGATTGACGCAAAGCGGCCTGCCGGAGAGGGCGGGCCGCTTTTTTGATGAGAACGCTTGAAGAAAATGAATGATTCTGATAGAATTATATTAGAATCATTTATGGGGGTGTGCACTATGATCATCAAGTCGTCTACAGCGCTTCGCAATGACTACGGTTCCATTTCAAATCTGGCGCACGGAGCGGGTGAGCCGATCTACATTACAAAGAATGGAGAGGGCGACCTTGTTGTAATGAGCATTGAAGCATTTGAACAGCGGGAAGAGGCGTTGAAACTCCGGGCAAAGCTGGAAGCAGCGGAACAGGGAAGGCTTGCAGGTGCTCCGGCTTACACGCTGGAGGATTCCAGAAAACGGCTGGAGGAGATCTATCATCGTGGCTAAGATCGAGATCCTGGAGTCGGCACAGCGGGAACTGGAAGCGATCGCAGAGCTTCACATGAATCTGGTAGGGCCGAATTCTGCCCGAAAAATCACGGATCGAATCTTGGATTCTCTTTCGCGGTTGGAACGTTTCCCGCTGTCGGGTTCGCTTCCAAGAGATGCCGAACTGCTGAAAAGCGGCTATCGCTATGTGATCGCCGGGCAGTATCTCTGCGTCTATCGGCTGATTGTGGATACTGTGTTCGTCTACCATATCGTGCATGGTGCAAGTAATTACCCTGTTTTGTTCAAACGGCTGCTGCAAGAAGAATTGAAGAGAGAAGATTGACGCAAAGCAGCCTGCCGGATAAGGCAGAGCGCTGTTGCTGTTTCTGTGTGGGTTTGTCATTTGCAAGTGGCTTGACAGATGGTTCAAGGCCGGTAAGCACTAACCCCCAGCAAAGCAGGAAGCCCCGTCGGTATAGGCACTACCGATGGGGCTTCTTGCTGCTTGGTGATACCATGGATACGCACCAATTTACATTCGCGACCTTATTATGTGCTGCACAGGTGCAAAAGTCAAGGAGAAATCACCGCCTTCCTCGGGACGAAATGCAGGCTGAAAGGCCATTTTACCGGATATTCGACAATTTGCCTTAAAACATTGCCAAATGCTCCAAAATTTGTTACAATGGTGCTGATGATTTGCCCACCATGGGCAAAAAAGCAACGGATGCGTCCGGCTTTCCTGCCGGGGCAGATATGCAGAACATATTTTTATAAGGAGGCTTTTGCAGATGAAAAAACGATTGATTAGTATGGCACTGGCAGTCAGTATGGCAGTCAGCATAATGCCTGCACCCGCTCTGGCAACAGTAGGGGGGGGGGTACAACCCTGGGAGATGATGCGATAACGCTGTCGGACGCAACGGGCGGCACTTCGAGCGGTACAGCTACATCGGTTTCAGATTTGACGGGGCTGAGAGATGCTGCTAGAGACGGCGGAAATGTCCAGTTGAGCGGCGATATTGCGTTAACAGGCACTCTCTCTATCAATAATAAAAAACTGAGCATTGATCTGAACCGTCACACCATTACAGCGGCAAATAACCAGAGAGCGTTTAACATCTCGAATGGCGGCACGCTGGAAATCAAGGATAGTGTGGGCAAAGGTATCATTCAGGGCAATGGTACGGTAACAGGTTCCGGCGGAGCAATCTATATGGAAGGCTCCGGCAGTGCCCTGACGATCAGTGGCGGCACCATTCAGGGCTTTACCGCAAGCACAAGCGGTGGCGGTGTGTACATGAGCGATGGCACCTTCAACATGACCGGAGGCGCAATTGAAAATTGTACAGCACCAGAAGGTGCAGGCGTAAAAATGTATCCTGACTCTGGGAACACCTGTACTTTTACCATGAGCGACTCGGCTGAAATCAAAAATTGCAGCAATGATGGTGTTTCGATTGCTTGGAGTGGAACGTCCAAGTTCATAATGAGTGGAGGAACCATCGACAACAACAAAGGATATGGCTTATGGACTTCCTCTGGTAGCAATACAGAGATCACACTGAGTGGCGGCACCATTACAAACAGTGAAAGCTATGATATGGTCATTCATAAAGGTGTTCAGCTGCGTGTAAATGATGCTACCGTCAGCGGAAAAATCCAAAACCGTGGAACGATTACCGGAACGGAGAATGCTGAGTTTACCGGAACAGTCGTAAATGAGTCTGTGGGAAAGATTGTAAGCGGAAAATTCGAAAGAATTGAAGATGCTTCCGCTACTGGTGTATGCAATGAGGTAGAATATGAGGCGTATGTCAAACTGATTGGCCACAGATGGCCGGATGAATCAACCTTAAAAGCGATTCAAGACAAAGCGCATGGGAATGCTCAGCTCAAATTCCTGAGCTATGTGACACCGAACGACATGGAGAATACATTGACCATCCCCGAGGGCGTTACAGTTACTGTTGATCTGACGGGCAAGCAGGTTGCTGGAGAAAACGCCGAAAAGAAAATCATCAATCATGGTAATCTGACATTGATTGACAGTGGTACGGGTAGTACCCTGAGCATTCCCATTGAAAACAACGGAACCCTGAACGCCAACGGCAGTACCGTAACTGGTGAAGTGACCAATAAGGGCACAATCACAACGACCGGAGAAAAGGCGACTCAATTCTCTGGAGGCGTGACAAACGAGAGCGATGGTAAAATTGAGAATGGTACGTTTTCCGGCGAAGTGACCAATAATGGCGCAATTGAGAATGGTACGTTTTCCGGCAATGTGACAAACAACGGAACCATTGGCAACGGCAACTTTACCGGTGCTGTGATCAATGAGAAAACCGGTGTGATCTCCGGCGGCAAGTTTGACGAAAGCAAGCTGACCAACAACGGCGGCACCCTGCCCCCGAAGCCGGGCGACAACAAGCCGGGCGACAACAAGCCGGATGACACCAACAAGGACAATGACAAGAAGGAAGATACGTACGACCTGACCGTCAAGAACGCCGAAGTGACCGTGAAGGACGCTGACGGCAAGGCAGTGGAATTTACCAAGGCAGAGGACGGCACCCTGACGGCAAAAGTGCCGGAAAATGCCGAAGTGACGGTGAAATACACCGCCCCCACCGATGCGATTGTGTTTGACCTGTGGAGCATTAACAGTGATGCGAAGCTGGATGTGAACGTCAAGGAGAACCCCCTGACCTTCAAGATGCCTGCACAGGCTGTGACCATCGAGGCCATGACGCAGGATGCCACCATTGAAAGCGAAGGGCCCGGCGTGCTGGGTACCGCTGCCATGATCGGTGTTGCCGGTGCCGGTACGGCTGTGCTGGGTTATACCGGTTACATGATCGGCACGGAACTGTACCTGAACACTGTCCTGCCTGCCGGTGCAGCTATCCCCCAGAACACCACCGAACTGGCAAAACTCCTCTGGACCGAAGCTGGCAAACCCGCCCCTGCCGCTGTGATGGCTGAGGATGCCACCGACGAGCAGAAGGCTCTGACTTGGGCTGTTGAAAGCCAGCTCATCTCCGCCGATAAGCCCGCAGACGCTTCTGTGGGCCGGTGGGAAGTGATCCGGGGGTGGAATAGGGTGAAAGAGATGAAGTGATCCTTCGTACAACCTCTCAGTCGCCTGCGGCGACAGCTCCCCCTTTGAGGGAGTTGGCAAAGCTGTCAGGCTTTGACTGAGAGGGCAAGGCAACTGCCCGGAGAGGGTTCGCCCGCTCCCCTTCACGAAGAGAGAAACCCCAAGAAAATAACGCAGAAAGCCCCATCGGTACGAAAAATACCGATGGGGCTTTCCGCTTGTTTAGGATAGGAAAGAGAATGGTTCAGTAATGGCCGGGATGCGGGCTTACAGGTTGGTGTAGCCCATGAGGTAGCGGTCTACCTCGGCGGCGCAGTCGCGGCCCTCGCGCAGGCCCCAGACCACAAGGCTCTGGCCTCGGCGCATATCGCCGCAGGCGAACACCTTGTCCACGTTGGTGCGGAAGTGGTCGGTGTCCACACAGCCGCGGCCAGTCAGGCTGACACCGAAGGCATCGGCCACATAGCTCTCGCAGCCCACGAAACCGGCGGCAATGAAGGCCAGCTCACAGTTGTAGGTGAACTCCTCGCCGGTGGGCACCATGTTGGTGCGGCCGGTCTCGGGGTCACGCTCGGGCTTGAGATAGGAGATGATGGCAGCGGTCAGGTTGCCTGCATCGTCCTTGAGGAATTCTTTGACCGTGGTCTGGTAGACACGGGGGTCCTTGCCGAACTTTGCCATGCACTCGGTCTGGCCGTAGTCCACCTTGAGCACCCGGGGCCACTCGGGCCAGGGGTTGCTGGCGGCACGCTCCTTGGGAGGCTGCGGCATCATTTCCAGAGCCACCAGATCAGTGCAGCCCTGCCGCAGGGCCGTGCCCTGGCAATCATTGCCGGTGTCGCCGCCGCCGATGACCAGAACGTTCTTGCCCTTGGCATCAATGGCCCTGCCGTCGGCAAATTTGCTGTCCAGCAGGCTCTTTGTCACGCTGGTGAGGTAATCCACGGCAAAATGCACGCCGTTGGCATCCCGGCCCGGAACGTTCAGGTCACGGGCCTTTTTGGCACCGCAGCAGAGCACCACGGCATCGTAGCTGTTCAGGATGCTCTCGGCATCCACGGCACCGCCCACATCCATGCTGGTGCGGAACTCCACGCCCTCGGCCTGCATGATCCTGATGCGGCGCTCGATGACAGCTTTGTCCAGCTTCATGTTGGGGATGCCGTACATCAGCAGGCCGCCCACGCGGTCGGCGCGCTCAAACACGGTGACGGCGTGGCCCCGGATGTTCAGGTACTCGGCCACCGAAAGACCGGCCGGGCCGCTGCCGATGACGGCCACGTTCTTGCCGGTGCGGGCCGGGGGAGGGGCGGCGTGGAGCCAGCCCTTGGCGTAGCCCGTTTCCACGATGGCGTGCTCGTTCTCGCGCACGGTCACGCTGCTGCCGGTCACATCACCGCAGGTGCAGGCGGCCTCGCACAGGGCGGGGCAGACCCGGCTGGTGAACTCCGGGAAGCGGTTGGTGGCGCGCAGACGGTGGAGTGCCAGCTCCCACTTGCCCTGATAGACCAGGTCGTTCCACTCGGGGATCAGGTTGTTCAGCGGGCAGCCCGATGCCATGCCGCCGATCATCATGCCGGCCTGGCAGAAGGGCACGCCGCAGTCCATGCAGCGGGCGGCCTGGGTCTGCTGCTCCTCGCGGGAGAGCCAGACGTGAAACTCGTTGAAATTTTCAATGCGCTCCAGCGGCGGGACATCCGTGCTGGTCTTGCGCGTGTAATCCATAAATCCAGTGATCTTGCCCATGATCCAGCCCTCCTTACTTCTTCTTCTGCACAGCGTAGAATGCTTCGATCTGTGCCTGTTCGCCGTCCAGGCCGCGCTCCTCCATGGAAGCGATGACCCGGAGCATCCGGTCGTAATCGTAGGGAAGGACTTTCTTGAACTTGGGCAGGTACTCGCTGAAGTTGTCCAGGATCTCCTTGCCGCGGGGGGAGCCGGTGGCTTCCACATGCTCACGGATGAGCTCCTTCAGGGCAGCAACATCGTACTTGTGCTCCACAGGCTCCAGGCTCACGGTCTCCTTATTGACCCGCTGGTAGAAATCCCAGTTCTCGTCCAGAACGTAGGCCACGCCGCCGGTCATGCCGGCTGCGAAGTTCTTGCCGGTTTGGCCCAGGACCACGACAGTGCCGCCGGTCATGTACTCACAGCCGTGGTCACCCACGCCCTCGACAACGGCAGTCGCGCCGCTGTTGCGGACGCAGAAGCGCTCACCGGCCACGCCGGAGACGAAGGCCTTGCCGCTGGTGGCACCGTAAAGGGCCACATTGCCGGTGATGATGTTTTCCTCGGGCTTGTAGCCGATGCCCTCGGGCGGGCGGACGATGATCTTGCCGCCGGACAGGCCCTTGCCCATGTAGTCGTTGCAGTCGCCGGTCAGGCTGAGGGTCAGGCCCTTGGGGATGAACGCGCCAAAGCTCTGGCCGCCTGCGCCGATGCACTCGGCGGTGTAGACATCGTCGGGCAGGGAGCTGCCGTACTTGCGGGTGATCTCGCTGCCAAAGATGGCACCCAGGGCGCGGTCGGTGTTGGAGACCTCCAGCCGGACGCTCTGGGGTGCCTTGCTGCCCAGCTTGAACTTCTTCATCAGCACCTTCATGTCGAGGGTGTTCTCAAGGTGGAAGTCATAGGTGTCGGCAGGCACAAAGTGGACGTTGCTGTTTGCAATGGCCGGGTTGTGCAGGATGCAGTCCAGATTCATCTTGGCGGCACGGCTGCCGGCAGCGCTGGGCTTGACATGGAGCAGGTCGGTGCGGCCCACCAGCTCGTCGATGGTGCGTACGCCCAGCTTGGCCATGTACTCCCGCAGCTCCTGAGCCACAAAGGTCAGGTAATTGATGATATACTCGGGCTTGCCCTTGAACCTGTCTCTTATACACATCTCCGAGCCCACGAGACAGGCAGAAATCTC
>ENA-UBDJ01001543-UBDJ01001543.1-human-gut-metagenome-genome-assembly--contig:-NODE-1543-length-9942-cov-4.112066_pt1 | contig 9942 bp, 8 predicted proteins | sample MGYA00244279_ERZ654774 | MGnify/ENA primary metagenome ERZ654774 (study PRJEB26926, sample SAMN06164701) | human gut metagenome | biome: ENVO:00009003; feature: ENVO:2100002; material: ENVO:00002003...
GAACGGTAGTGGCATCCAGGTGGGCAAAGGTGGTGGCCGGGGCGGGGTCGGTCAGGTCGTCGGCAGGCACATAAACGGCCTGAACCGAGGTGATGGACCCATCACGGGTGGAAGTGATACGCTCCTGCAGGGCACCCAGCTCGTTGGCCAGCGTGGGCTGGTAACCAACGGCGGAGGGCATACGGCCCATCAGGGCGGAAACTTCGGAGCCGGCCTGCACAAAACGGAAGATGTTGTCAATAAACAGCAGCACGTCCTTGTGGCTTTCCTCGCGGAAGTATTCTGCCATGGTCAGGCCGGTTTCGGCAACGCGCATACGGGCTCCCGGCGGTTCGTTCATCTGGCCGAAGATCAGGGCGGTCTTGTTCAGAACGCCGGAAGCGTTCATTTCGCCCCAAAGGTCACAGCCCTCACGGCTGCGCTCGCCAACGCCGGTAAAGATGGAGTAGCCGCCGTGCTCGGTGGCTACGTTGTGGATCAGCTCCTGGATCAGCACGGTTTTGCCAACGCCGGCGCCGCCAAACAGGCCGATCTTGCCGCCCTTGGCATACGGTGCCAGCAGGTCAATGACCTTGATGCCGGTTTCCAGAATTTCGGTTGCAGGTTTCTGGTCCTCAAAGCCGGGGGCCTTGCGATGGATGGGCCAGGTAGGGACGTCTGCGGCCATGGGGCCTTTGCCGTCAATGGGGCGGCCCAGGGGGTCAAACATGCGGCCCAGGGTGGCTTCGCCCACCGGGGCAGTCAGGCCGTGGCCCAGTGCGTTCACGGTCATCCCCTTGCCAAGACCCTCGCTGGCAGAAAGCATAATGCAGCGAACGGTGGTTTCGTTCACATGCTGCGTTACTTCCATCGTGCGCTCGGTGCCCTCAGCGGTCACTGTCAGCGCTTCCTGCAGGGCAGGCAGCTTGCCCTCGGTGAACTGAACGTCCACCACGGGGCCTGCTACACGAATAATTGTTCCCTGTGTCATACGATAGCCTCTTCCTTAATTACAGAAGTAGATAAATGTTTGAACATTGTATCCCGATAGGGGATACAGTGCAAAAAGTTTAATAGTCGCTGGTTTGCACAGCAGAAGCACCGCCGATGATCTCGGTGATCTCCTGGGTGATTGCACCCTGGCGGGTGCGGTTATACTCCAGCTGGAGCGCGTGAATCATATCGGTGGCGCTCTTGGTGGCGGAATCCATGGCGGTCATGCGGGCGCTCTGCTCGGCGCAATAGCTCTCGGTCATGGCACCGAAGATCATGCCGTGCATGTAGATGGGGGCCATCTGCTTGAACACCGACCACGCATCGGGGAACAGCTCAACCTCGCCATGGGGATCGCCCAGTGCGGGCGGCAGCGGCGCAAAGTGGGAGCGTTCCAGCGGCAGCAGCTGCAGCATGACCGGTTCAGCGGTCAGGGCGTTCTGGATCTTGGTGTAGATGAGGTAAACCTCATCCACCTCATCCGCCTTGAACGTATCGATCATGTCCGCCGTGATGTCACGCGCACGCTGCAATGTGGGGGCCTGGCCGCTGTACAGAAAATCTTCCACCAAGCGGGGGTCCTTGTGCAGCAGGGCGCGGTAGCCGGTCTGGCCCACCACATAAAAGCGGGCCTTGGGGTCATCGCCGCAGTGCGATTTCAGAAACTTGAGCAGGTTCTGGTTGTATGCACCGGCCATGCCTTTGTCCGCCGTCAGCACCAGATAGGCGCGGCGCGGAGATTCCGGGTTGCGGGTGTGGAAGAACGGGTGGACCGGTTCTTCCGGCAGGTGGGGCAGCACGCGGGTCATCGTCATCTGCATGCGCTCAAAGTAAGGCGAAACCGCCTGGTAATTTTTGCGTGCCTTGCGCAGCTTGGAGGAGGAGATCAGGTACATGGCATTGGTGATCTTCATGGTGTCCTGAATGCTCTCAATACGCTCCTTGAGCAGCTTAGTGGATGGCATGGGCATCGCCTCCCGCAAATGCGTTCCAGGCGTTCAGGATGGTCTGCACCTGTTCGGGGCTGAGCTTACCGGAAGCCTGGATCTCGTCCATCACGCCGGACGGGTCCGTGCGGAACTGACGCACAAATGCGGAGGTTTTCTGGCGCAGCTCGCCGGTTTTGATCTCGTCGAGCACGCCGTGGGCGGCGAGGGTCAGCAAAACGACCTGCTCGGCGTCGGATTTGGGCTGGTACAGCGGTTGTTTCAGCAGTTCCATCAAAGCCTTGCCGTGTTCCAGCTGGCGGCGGGTCTCAGCGTCCAGGTCAGAGCTGAACTGCGAGAAGGATTCCATATCCTTGTACTGGGCCAGCTCGATACGCAGGTTGGCGTTGGCCTTTTTCATGGCCTTGGTCTGGGCAGCGCCGCCGACACGGGAAACCGACAAGCCAACGTTGACAGCCGGGCGGTTGCCTGCGTTGAACAGTGCGGTCTCCAGGAAGATCTGGCCATCGGTGATGGAAATAACGTTGGTGGGAATGTAGGCGGAAACATCGCCTGCCTGGGTTTCAACAATGGGCAGTGCGGTGATGGAACCGCCGCCCAGGTCGTCCCGCATACGGCAGGAACGTTCCAGCAGACGGGAATGCAGGTAGAAAACGTCGCCGGGGTAAGCCTCACGGCCGGGGGAGCGGCGCAGCAGCAGGGAAATGGCACGGTATGCCACGGCGTGCTTGGAAAGGTCGTCATAGACGATCAGCACGCTCTTGCCCTGGGCCATAAAATATTCGGCCAGTGCGGTGCCGGCATACGGGGCAATGTACTGCAGGGGGGCGCTGTCGCTGGCGGTGGCGGCCACAATGGTGGTGTAGCCCATAGCGCCATGCTTTTTCAGGTCCTCGGCCACGCGGGCAATGGAGGAAGCCTTCTGCCCGATGGCAACGTAGATGCAGAGCACGCCGGTATCTTTCTGGTTCAGGATGGTATCGGTGGCGATGGAGGTCTTGCCGGTCTGGCGGTCGCCGATGATCAACTCACGCTGGCCACGGCCGATGGGGAACATCGAGTCGATGGACAGAATGCCGGTGTGCAGCGGGGTGTCCACGCTCTGGCGCTCCAGAATGCCGGGGGCCTGCTTCTCGATGGGGTTGTAACCAACGGCTTCGATGGCACCCTTGCCGTCGATGGGCTCGCCCAGCGGGTTGATGACGCGGCCCAGGAAAGCTTCGCCGACGGGGATACCGGCGCGCTTGCCGGTACGGGTCACCAGGGTGCCCACGCCAACGGATTCGGCACCATCAAACAGCATAATGCCTAGGTGGGAAGGCTCAACACTTTCCACCATGCCCTTGGCACCGTTTTCAAAGGTGACAATCTCGCCGTACACGGCGCGGTCCATGCCTTCAACGGTAACAATGCCGTCGGCAGCGGACACAACCGTGCCTCCCTCGGCAGTGTTGGCGGCGGGCTTGTAGTCCTCCACGCGGGTCTTCAGGGTGGCCAGGTCGGGTTTGTCGCCGGTCATCTGGTCCAGGGCATGGCGGCCGGAGTTATCAAACACACGGTCGCCCACCTGCAATACATAGCCGGAAAGCAGGCTTTCATCCACGCTGACATCCAGCAGGACTTCGGTTGCATCGTACAGGGATTTCAGCTCGGCCTTGATCTTATCAAGGTCCTGCTCCCGCGGCTGGTGGGCGCAGTGCAGGTCGGCCTTTACAATGCGATTGGCGGAGAAAAACTCGCGGCTGAATTCACTTGCCATTGCTGTCCCCCGCTTTCTGCAGCAGGTCATCCAGCAGGCGTGCATCGTCCTGCTGCGTCAGGTTGCGCGCCAGCAGCTTTTCACACATATCGCGGGCCAGGGCGGAAGTTTCAGCATTGGCATCGCGCAGGCGGCGGGCATGCTCTGCTTCGGCAGCGGCTTTGCCTTCGGCCACAATCGCATCTGCCTGGCGCTGGGCGTCCTGCAAAAGCTGTTCTTTCTCTTTTTCAGCCTGCTTTTCGTAGGCTTCGCGGCGCTGGGCAGCTTCGGTATCCACATTCTGCAGTTTATCCTGCGCCTGTGCCAAAACAGCCTGTGCGTCGTTCTTTTTGCCTTCTGCATCGGCGATCGCATCATCGATCTGCTTCTGGCGCTGCTCAATCACGTTCATAACGGGACGATACAAAAACTTGCGCAGCAGAACAAACAGAACCAGAATGTTGACGACCGTCCACAGAATATTCAAATTCAGTGTCAGCATCGTTTATGCCTCCGTTATCAGCCCAGGAACAGGATGATGAGCAGGGCAACAACGAAGCCGAAAATGGCGGTGCCTTCTGCCAGGGCGGCGCCCAGCAGCAGGTTCTTGCTGATCTTGCTTTCAGCTTCCGGCTGGCGGCTGATGGCCTCCGCTGCCTTACCGGTTGCAATGCCAATGCCGATGCCGGCGCCAATGCCGGTCAGTGCTGCGATGCCAGCGCCCAAAGCTACCAAACTTGCCATAATAAATTACTCCTTTTTATAATAATGTAAAAGTGGGAAAGAAAACGCAGGTCATTCCATCGTTTCTTTCATGAACAGGGAGGTCAGGAAGACAAACACATAGGTTTGGATCAGACCGTCAAACAAATCAAAATACAGGCTGAAAATTGCGGGGACAAAAGCCGGAACCACCAGTTTGATGAGTTCCATGATGACAAATGCGCCCAGAACGTTGCCGAACAAACGCATGCACAGGCTGGTGGGCCGGATGGCGATTTCCAGAATGTTCATGGGGGTCATCAGGGCAATGGGTTCCGCCAGGCTGTGTACAAATCGCTTGCCGCCCTTTGCATGGATGCCGGAATATTCGATCAGCACAATGCTCATAATAGCCAGCGCTGCGGTAACATTCAGGTCCTTTGTGGGGGGCTTGAGACCAATGATGCCGATCAGGTTGGAGCAGGCAATGTACAGTGCAACCGTGATCAGGTACGGCACATACTGTTTGCCGGCTTCGCCCAGCAGATCTTTGAAGAAGTTATCCATGGTTACCACAGCGGTTTCCAGGATGGCCTGGCGCTTGCTGATATGATTGACCTTGAGATTGCGTGTGAGCAAAATCGAAACGATCACCAAAAACGCCATGATGCCCCAACTTACCGCGATGGATTCCGGGATGTCGATGCCGCCAAAAATGGGAAGGGTAAACGCCGTATCAACGTTAAGCTCCTCTTTTAAGGCGGCGGTCAGTTCGTTCATTATTCCGCCTCCTCTGGCCAGCGGGGCAGCTTGTGCGCCGAGCTGGCTTTATGTTTTGAATTTATCTGATAAAAAGCGCACCAAGGAGAAAAACAGAAAGGGGGAAACGGCGATGTTCCGCTTCCGCACCCTCCTTGCTGCGTTCTTTATGCCGCCATAATACCACCATTCCATGCCATTTGTAAGTCCCTTGCCGCACATTCTGCCTTTTGGATATTCCGTGATTCTGACAGATCAAAAATACTGTGTATGATGCACAATAAAGCGCACTGAAAATTGAGCTAATTGCTGAATTTAATGACAAAAAATGCAGAAAAGTTCTTAATTTCAAACAAATCTTGCGGTTCTGTGCGGTTTTGATGGTGAGGGAAAGGAACGGTGTTTGTGCAAAACTGCCAAGGAGCGGAGATTCAGGCGATGCGCTCCGCGCCAAGGGCGGTTTCGGATGCAAAGCGGGTAGCCGCCAGCTTTTCCAGTGTGGCAAGCCGCACGCAGATGGTAAACAGCCGGGCCGCAGGTTCGATCTCCTCGGCGCTGGCAAAGCTGGGGGCAATACGGATGTTGCTGTCCTGCGGGTCGCGGCCATAGGGCCAGGTGGAACCGGCGGGGGTGAATTTGACACCGGCCCGGCGGCAAAGCTCCACCGTGCGGGCCGCGCAGCCCGGCATGGTATCGAAGGAAAGGAAGTAGCCGCCGCGGGGTTCCGTCCAGCTGGCAATGCCGCTGCCGTCCAGTTCCTCGCGGAAAATGGAGATGACCTGCTCGAACTTGGGGCGCAGCAGGCGGGCATGGCGTGCCATATGGGCTTCAATGCCGCTTTCATTGCGGAAAAAACGTGCCTGGCGCAGCTGGTTGAGCTTATCGGGGCCGATGGTGGCAAACTTCCACACTTTGCGCAGATCGATCAGGTTGGCGGAACTTGCCGCCACGCCGCTGATGCCTGCACCGGGGAAGGAAACCTTGCTGGTGGAGCAGAACTCATACACCATATCCGGGTGCCCGGCATTGGCGCAGGCGGACAGGATGTCTGGCAGGACGGCCGGGGCGTTGGGGTAAAGGTCATGCACGCAGTAGGCGTTATCCCAGAAAATGCGGAAATCCGGCGCTGCGGGTTGCAGGTGGGCAAAGCGCTCCACCACCATGGGGCTGAACACAATGCCGGTGGGGTTCTGGTACTTGGGTACGCACCAGATGCCTTTGATGGAAGCATCCCGCTGGACCAGGTCTTCGATCATGTCCATATCGGGGCCATCATTGTGCATGGGGATGGGGATTAGCTGGAAGCCGAAATGTTCCGTCATGGCAAAATGGCGGTCATAACCCGGCACGGGGCAAAGGAACTTGCGGTCCTTGACCTGCACCCACGGCTCTGCGCCCAGCAGGCCGTCCAGCATGGCGTGGCTGAGGATATCGAACATCATGGTCAGGCTGCTGTTGCCGCCCACCATGACCTGCTCCGGCCGCACGCCGATCATACCGGCCAGCAGGGCTTTTGCTTCGGGAATGCCGTCCAGCCCGCCGTAATTGCGGCAGTCGGTGCCATCCTCACTGTCCAGCACGCTGCGGGAGTTCAGTTCACCCAGCATGCGCTGCGAAAGTGCCAGCTGCTCCGGCGCAGGCTTTCCGCGGGAAAGATCCAGCTGCAGGCCCTGCTGTTCGTACTCATTGTAGCGCTGGCACAGACGGTGGTATTCCCGCTGCATTTCTTTTTTTGTCATATCCTGATACTGCATGGTGTCATCCTTCCTGGACAATACCGGCAGGGCCGCTTGCTTACCTGGTGTAGCTGAAAACGAAGAAAATGACGAAGATTTCGCAAATGTGCGATGGATTCGAGGCAAAAAGCCGCAGGAATCCTTTGTGGATTCCAAGGACTTTTTAACGCGGAATCCGGCCGCGTTTTAAATTTTCGACGTTTCAGGTACACCCTGGGGGGAGTATGCACGAACCCTGCCGGTATGCCTTGTTTTCTGGAACGGTTTGTATTATACTGTCGGAAAACACATTTGTAAAATATATGTTTCGCATGCAAAATATTTGCATTTGATATGGCAAAACGCAGGAAAAGAGGAAAAACTGTGAATGTAAACTATGAATATTACCGCTTATTTTACTATGTCTGCAAATATCACAGTATAACCCGCGCGGCCAATGTGCTGCGCATGAGCCAGCCCAATGTGACCCGCGCCCTGAACCGGCTGGAGGAACAGCTGGGCTGCAAGCTGCTGGTGCGCAGCACCCGCGGCGTGACGATGACGCCGGAGGGCGAGGTGCTGTTTGCCCACGTGGAAATCGCCCAGGAGCAGCTGCAGGCGGGGGAAAGCGAGCTGGCGGGCATTACCGCGCTGGAAAGCGGCGCGCTGACCATTAGCGCCAGCGAGACCGCTTTGAATGTGTTTTTGCTGGATAAGCTGCGGGAATTCCACAGGCGTTACCCCGGCGTGCGGCTGCGCATTGCCAACCATTCCACCCCGCAGGCCATCCGTGCGCTGGGGCGCGGGCTGGTGGATCTTTGTGTGATCACCACCCCGGCCCGGTTGGAATCCACGATGCGCCGTACCCTGCTGATGCCGTTCCAGGAAATTCTGATTGCCGGCAGGAACTTTGAATTTTTGCAGGGCCGCCGCTGGGCGCTGAAAGAACTGCAGCAATACCCTCTGATCTGCCTGGGCAGCGAGACGATGACCTATGCGTTCTATAACCAGTTTTACTTAAGCAACAATCTTGTTTTGCAGCCGGATACTGAGGCCGCTACCACCGACCAGGTGGTGCCGCTGGTCAAAAGCGGGCTGGGGCTGGGGTATGTGCCGCAGAATTTTGCCAAGGACGCCCTGGCCGCGGGGGATGTGTTTACCATCCAGTTGAAAGAGGAAATCCCCACCCGTCATGTTGTGCTGGTGCAGGATGGCGGCCGTGTTCCCAACGCAGCTGCGCGCGAATTTGCCCGGATGCTGAACAGCAGCGTTACGCAGCAGAATGCACCATAAGCGGACAAAATTGTGCATCGGCACCAGAAAATTAAAAATATCTGCGTCTGTTTTTGTGAAAGGCGATTGACAACTGCCGTGCGGAACCGTATGATAAAAATGGAACTTTGCCCGGTGCAGCGGGAACCATACGGTGCGCCGGATTCCGCGCAGAGGGACAGAAAATAATAGGAGGGATTGTTTTGAAACAATGGCTGAAAGACGCAGTTTTTTACGAAATTTACCCCCAAAGCTTTTATGATACCAACGGGGATGGCATCGGCGATCTGAAGGGAATTATCGAAAAGCTGGATTACATCAAAGAGCTGGGGTGCAACGCCCTTTGGATCAACCCCTGCTTTGATTCCCCGTTCAAGGACGCTGGGTATGATGTGCGCGATTATAAGCTGATTGCCCCCCGCTATGGTACCAACGCGGATGCCAAAGCGCTGTTTGAAGCAGCTCATGCCAAGGGCATCCATGTGCTGCTGGACCTGGTGCCCGGCCATACCAGCGAGGAACACGCATGGTTTAAGGAGAGCAGCAAGCCGGAAAAGAATGAGTATTCCGACCGCTATATCTGGACGGACTCCTGCTTTAGCGCCGGTGACGGTATGCCGTTCATTGGCGGCGAGACCGACCGCAACGGTACGTATATTTTGAACTTCTTCAAGTGCCAGCCTGCTTTGAACTATGGTTACGGCAAGTGCCGCGAAAAGTGGCAAATGCCCACCGACGCCCCCGGCCCGCGCGCAACGGTGGAAGCCGTGAAGGATGTGATGCGCTTTTGGCTGGATATGGGCTGCGATGGTTTCCGTGTGGATATGGCATCCAGCCTGGTCAAGAATGATACCCACCACAAAAAGTATACCTGTGCCATCTGGCGCGATATTGCCGCTATGCTGGACAAGGAATACCCCGAAGCCGCTCTGGTGAGCGAATGGAACCAGCCGCGCCAGTCCCTGAAAAACGGCTTTGATATGGACTTTATGCTGGAATGGCAGGGCAATGGCTACAGTTGGTTGATGCGCAATTATGATGGCGCAATAGATTCTGACCCGCATAACATCGGCAAGGCGTATTTCTGTGCGGATTCCGGCACGGGTATTGACAAGTTCCTGGATGACTGGCTGCCCAGCTACAAGGCGACCCGCAAGGACGGCCTGTACTGCTTGATTACCTGCAACCATGATACCATCCGCCCCTCCGCCGGTTTGACCCCGGATGAGCTGAAAATTGCTTACGCCATGCTGTTTACCCTGCCCGGCGCACCGTTTGTGTATTATGGCGATGAGATCGGCATGCGCTATCTGCCGCTGCCCACCAAGGAGGGCGGCTATTTCCGCACCGGTTCCCGCACCCCCATGCAGTGGGATAACAGCGCCAACAAGGGATTTTCTACCGCCGCAGCCGACAAGCTGTACCTGCCGGTGGACGATGCCGCGGACGCCCCCACCGTGGCTGCCCAGCAGGCAGACCCTGACAGCCTGTGGCATACCGTGCAGGGGGTGCTGAACTTCCGCCACAGCCACCGGGATCTGGATTCCGATGCGCCGTTCCATGTGCGGTTTGCCCCCAAGGCAAAGGGCAGCTACCGCCCGTTTGCCTGGGAGCGCGGCAAGCTGATCTGCGCGGTGAACCCCGCCCGCGAGGAAGCAGAACTGCCCCTGAAGCTGGAAGACGGTACCCGCGTGCTACATGTGATCGGCAAAGCCGAAGTGAAGGGCGATGAGCTGGTGCTGGGTGCACAGAGCTTTGCAATTTTGGGGTAAGCAGAATAGATTGCAAACGCAAATGTTAAGGCAACACCGCACAATTCCCGCCTTGCGGCTTAAGC
>ENA-UBDJ01001552-UBDJ01001552.1-human-gut-metagenome-genome-assembly--contig:-NODE-1552-length-9882-cov-5.133510_pt1 | contig 9882 bp, 10 predicted proteins | sample MGYA00244279_ERZ654774 | MGnify/ENA primary metagenome ERZ654774 (study PRJEB26926, sample SAMN06164701) | human gut metagenome | biome: ENVO:00009003; feature: ENVO:2100002; material: ENVO:00002003...
AGATTTCTGCCTGTCTCGTGGGCTCGGAGATGTGTATAAGAGACAGATGTAATATTGCGACGGGCCTTGGCAAAACTCGCATCTACACCGAGTATATCCGCTGGGATGTGTTGGAAAATGACCACCACGTGCTGATTTTATCGCATCGGGAGGAACTTGTGAGGCAGCCGCTGGAATACCTTAAAGACTTGCCCTGCGGCATTGAACTGGGACCTCTGCACGCAGACGGTGAACCCATTATCAGTGCTTCGGTGCAAAGTCTCGTGGGGCGGCTCAGCGAGTATAATCCTTACAGTATCGACACCATTATCATTGACGAGGCCCACCACAGTGCTGCACCGACTTACCGCAAAATTTTTGAATATTTTAAAAATGCAGTTCGTTTTGGCTTTACTGCGACCTCAGTTCGCGGGGATGGTGTCGGTCTGGCTGTGGTTTTTAAAGAGATTCTATGTGAGTTCAACACCCTGTATGGTATTGAACACGGCTACCTTAGCCCAATAGATGCTTGTCAGGTTAACCTCAAATTTGACCTGGGGACAGTACAGTACCGTGAGGATACCGGCGATTATGACGCCGCAGATATCGCACGTGTTATGTCTGGCACAGCAGCCGGAATTGCAGAGGCCTACACCAAAAATGCCCGTGGTCAGACCATCATTTTTGCGCCTTCAATCGAAGAGGGTAAAAATGTAACAGCATTGCTCAATTCTCAACATGGAGCCAGTACAGCAGCCTTTATTGATGGCACCACCCAAAATCGGGGGCACTTCTTGGAAGCCTACCGCCTGGGTCTGATTAAAGTGCTGGTATGCTACGCAGTGCTGACAGAAGGCGTTGATTTGCCAATGACGGAGACCGTTGTGTTGGCTCGTCCAATTGCACGGACAAATGTTGGCTTATATGCACAGATGGTGGGCCGCGGCTTGCGCCTTTATCCCGGCAAAGCCTCTTGCAAAGTGATTGACTGTGTCGGCGTATCCGATATGCCTATCTGTACAGCAGCAACCTTGATCGGCAAAGACGTTCCAGCTCCAAAACCCGAAAAAGAGCCTACGGAAAAATTACCGGAAGAACAAGACCCGATTAAAGTGCTGGAAGGAAATGAAATCCCTGATTCTTGGATTAAAAATCAGAAGGAGGTGAACGTTATGGCGCTTGGAGAAGGCTATACCACACATGATGTAGCGTGGCTTGATGTGAAAGGTGGAGGTCGTATCCTCCCTCTGCCCAATGTAGTGTACCGCATTAGCAAGCCGCTGCCAAACGGTATGGTGTATCTGCGCAAAAATAAAAAGTGCTCCAGATGTGCCGTTCCACTGCAATTTGTGCTGGATTATGTTTATCAGGACCTCAAGCAAAACCATCCGCAACAACAGCATATATGGGACAAAAAGCAGCGTTACAAATGGGACCGGCAGCCCATCACCAGTGAGCAAATTTCGCTTATCCACAAACTGGCCCCCGATTATAAAATTGACACCAAAAAGATGACCCGCGGGGATGCTTCCCGCGTGATTCAGCTTTTGGCGTACGCCCCCAAAGAGCAGGACGCACAAGAGCAAGCCCAGGAGGTGCAGGACGATGCCACGTAAAGCGCGTGAACGGTCTGCTACCGGGTGCTACCATATTATGGCGCGCGGTATCAACCATACAGCAATTTACAACGATGATGCCGACAACATGAATTTTTTACATATCCTGGATTTTTGTGCGGACGAAGATTTTACAATTTTTGCGTATTGCCTGATGGGCAACCACTTTCACCTGCTTGCAAAAGCAGATGCTGACGTTTTACAGCATGTTATGAAGGCTGTGGGCATCCGCTATGTGGCCTATTTTAACAGGCGTTATCAGCGTGATGGACCTCTTTTTCGCGGGCGGTATAACTCCCAACCTGTTACAACAAAAGGATATTTTTTGCGTGTGTTGCGTTATATCCATCGCAACCCGGTTGCTGCCGGAATCGTGCAGGAAATGCAGGACTACCCTTGGAGCAGTTATCTTGATTACTTTGGCAGCAGAAAAAAGGTACTTTGTCAGGTAGATACCAGTTATGCGCTTGCATTGCATGGCTTGGAATGGCTGCGGAGCTATCACCAGCGGCCGGAACTGAACACCCGTGGTATGCTGGAAGATTCTCCGCTGCCTGCCTTCACTGATGGCGAATTGCGGGACTTTATTCGTGCGACAGCCGGAATGGAGTGCCATGAAATCCCGCTGTATCCAGAGACGATTACAACCCCGTTGCTTCGTCGGCTTGTTGAACAGGAGGGCGCAGGCATTTCGCAGCTCGCTCGACTGACTGGTTTGGCGCGCGGAGACATCCGCCGCCGATTGTTATAATTATTATAAAATGAAAGGAATATCTTATATATGTATGATTTACACACGACCCTTAAAATGGAGGGCGGAAAGATTCGTCTGGAAATGGTAGTTGAATGTACCTGCGATGATGGCAACAAGCAGGCAAGTATGAACTTGACCACTCCCCTTGATCAGAACGATAATATTTATACAGATCACCATTACGGCTACGATGAATTTGACGCCGTAGATGAAGAAGAAAATCTGCCGTTTTAACACCTTAACAACAACCAAATAAAAAATAAGCAAAAAGAGGATAATAGCCGTTACTGGCTCTCATCCTCTTTTTGTTGTTTTGTCTCAATATCGTCAAACAAGGGGCTGTCCCAAAATTTTTTGAACGGAATTTCCAGTCCCACACATATCCGGGCAATCAGCTCAGTTGAAGTGTTTTTAACTGTTGCATAAGGCTTAACAGTTTTTTTGAGTGCGGATGGTGCAATGCCGGAACGCTCGGCCAGCTTGTTGACGCTGTAGCCGCGCTCTGCTGCAAGCTCCAAAATGCGCAGCTTAATTGCCTCCTGTAGCAGCATTTGCCCTCACCACCGTGTACAATAAAAGTATATTTATTGTACCGATTTACAAAAGGAAAAATCGTCTACATAGAGACGATATAAACCTTGCTCTTACGTGCCAATGTGCTATAATATAAAAGGAAGGTGATAAACCAATGCATAAGCTATCCCGTATAGCACCCTATATAGCCTATGCTGTGGCAACTGCTGGAATGGCTGTGCTGCTGCTCCTTGGCAGCTCGCCGGGGGCGATAATCGCCCGCAGTTATCAGGCGTATAACGGGTGCCCGGTGCCCGGCTCCCCTGAATATACCTATCAGGACGTTAATCTGCCATTTTCGGTTCCATTATCTCCAGTGACAGCCGTTGAAGCGCGTGCGAAAAAAGACGGATATATTTTGTTCGGCTTTCCCCGCTGCCCCTACTGCCGCAATTTGCTGCCGGTGCTTGCCGCCGTTGCGGAAAGTGAAGGAGTCACGATGGACTATTGCCAGATAGACCTTTACCGGGACATATACGCCTACAGTGTGGATGCTGCCGCGCCAGTGCAGACCAGACCGGCAGGGGAAGGGTACGCCGAACTGCTGACATGGCTGGACGGCTATCTAGCCGAGTACACCGTCACCGACCAAAACAAAAATAGCATTGATGTTGGAGAGAAACGCATCGGTGCGCCAACTATTATCAAGGTAGTAGAGGGGAAGCCTGTTTCCAAATGGCAGCTTTCTGACGCTGCTATATTTGCAGCAGGATACCCGGAAAATAAATATGCCGCTTGGGATGATGCTACGCAGCAAGGGGTTGCAGCCTCTTTGAGGGATTATCTGGCGGCTGGGTGAAAAATAGGGGACGGTGAGTCGCGCAGCGATCTCCCCCGTCCCCGAGAGTAGATATCAAAGACACCGCGCATCAATAGCGCGGTGTCGAAACGACAAAAATTAGACCGCATTAACAATCTGTGAACTTTTCGGGGTTCGTATTGTGTAACTACCACATAAATGGTATTATGCAATTGTACAGAAGGATAGGCGGCAAAAGAGTCCACGGCCTCGTCGATGACGAAATCCAAAGCTGCGTAGGGCTGACGTCGAACCTATTAGTTTATGTGGCCCCGGCACTAGACGCCGGGATGTAAAGGAGAATTGAATATGAAACGTAAGACTATCATTTTAGCAGTGGTAGCAGCCGCTGCGATGGCGCTCAGCCTGGTAGGGTGCGGCGTGAAAATCACGAACATCGCGGTTCCTGACGCAATTACTGTCGAGAAAGGCGAGGCGGTGGTTTTGCCGGTCGCTTTCGGCACCGACGATGCTCCGGCCGTAACTCCTGAGACTGCTGCAACCGGTGAAAGTGCTGCAACGGATGAGAAGGTAGCCAAGGCTGCCGAGAAGCTCACCATTGAGTGGACCTCCTCCGATGAGAGCGTCGCGACTGTTGATGCGACTGGCATGGTGGTTGCTGTCTCTGCAGGTGAAGCTGACATCACTGCAAGCGTCACGGATTCTGAGATGAGTGCTGTCTGCAAGGTTACGGTTAAAGTGGCCGCGAAAGACATCACCGTTCCCGACAACCTTGACGTCAAGCTCAACGATGGAAACGAAACCACTGTCGAGGCAACTGTAAGCCCGGCTGATGCCACCGATGTGAAGGTGAGTTACGCTTCTACTGATGAGGCGGTGGCCACCGTCGATAAGGATGGCAAGGTTCAGATTCTGCAGCCTGGTGAATGCGACATCGTGACAACCCTCACTCAGGAAGGCAAGAAGGTTGTTGAAAAGAAGACTCACATCAAGGCTTTCTACGAAGTTGAAGGTATCACACTGGACAAGACCGAAGGCATCCTTACCGCTGGTAACACTGTTACCTTGAATGCGACCGTGCTTCCCGAAGAGATTGCAGATGAAACTATCGTTACCTGGACTTCTTCTGATGAGAAAGTTGCTACCGTCGATGAGAATGGTAAAGTCACGGCAATTGCGGCCGGTGAGGCAACCATCACCGCAACTGCCGGTGAGGAAAGTGCCAACTACGAAGTGACGGTTGAACAGCCGAAGAAGGTCACGACCAGCAACAAGACTTATAAAAGCAGCAGTTCCAGCAACAGTTCTGCTGCTGTGACGCCTTCCAACCCGGCACCTGTTGCCCCGGCTCCCGCACAGCCTGACCCGGCACCGGCACAGCCTGACCCTCAGCCGGAACAGCCCGCGCAAGACTCTCAACCCAGCGGGGGCACTGATAACTCTGGCGGTAATAGTGAGGACGACTGGTGGCATGGTCCTGTTCTTTCTGCGCCGACTGATAACGGTTGTACTCAGGAAGAAATTGATGCTGGAGGGTGCTAACTCTTCGTTGCTGTATAGGAATCATTATCAGTTAAAATATAGCTGGAATTTTTTGAAAAAAGTGAAGTGGCTGTCTGATATCAGACAGCCATTTTTTGATTTACTGCGATGATAGGATGAAAAAATAATGGATAAAAAAATAAAATTTTTTTGATATTATCCTTGACGGGCTGTGCGAACAGCATACAATAAAAAATGTGGATAGATAACATAAACGGCGCAAGCCGAACGATTAACAATTATGCTGTAAAGGCATAACCACCAAATTTATTGATACAACTATGCCTTGCCATACTCTGTGCAAGGTGTACCCTGCGGTATAAAAGCGCAGGCTGAATAAACGCACCGAAATGTGCGTCTGTTTGGCTTGCGCTTTTTTATTTCATAAAAATAATAACAAACGTAAGGAGCAAAAACAATGAAAACGAACTACAAACAGTCACAGGCCGCACCCCACGCAAAGCCCATCTTTACTGTCAGCCGCAATGATAGCACACTATATGTGCTGCCTGCCTATCTTGCAGGGGCGGTGATGATTAGATTGCAGCATATTGCAGATGGAGATAAGGTTAAAAAATTATGCTGCAAAGTTAAAAATGACCGATTGATGGCAATGGAACAGGATGTACCACAAGGAAATGTAACACTGACCGCGGTAGATATTATCAGCCCTGAAAAGTGTGCGGAAAAGGGATACCGCAAAGATGGTTATGGCTATGTGCGGACGCTGTTGGTAACACCAACGGCGGAGCATCGAGCGATGTTCTCGATTACTTGCACTTTAGGGGAACGGGATGCAGAAGGGCATATCTGCTCCTGCGGCGAATATTACCACATTGAGCAGATGGAATTAACGGAACAGGAAGTAACAACAATGCTTGCCGCAGTCAGAGCTGCTGCGGCGGCAGCGGAGCAAGAAGCAGATGAAATACTGGCGCGCAAACAAAACGTCCAGCGAAAAAATTATAAGCGGCAGGCGGTGGCAAAAGCATGACCTGCCGGGTGTACGTTGGTGAATATCAGGACCGCATAACGGGGGCAGCAGCAACCGCATATGTGGTGATAGATGAAAACGGGCGGTTGGTGAAAGCCATGGCCCAGAAAGTAAAAACAAACAAGGGGTTATCCTTGCAGGCGGTCAAACTGGCCGTGCAGGGGTTGTGCTACCTGCACGGCATGGATGAAGCCATGTTATGTATGGATAGCCCGACAGCGCTTGCAGCTTTACGGCAGGAATGCCCGCCCAAGGGCAGCAGGCGCAAAATCACAGAAATACGGCACCGCCTTGCGGCGATACCGTACCCCGTAACATTGGAGCTTGCAATCGGGTCTGCCCACAGCGCCGCCGCCAGTACGTTGGCACGGTGCGTGGCGACCCGCAAGAAATATTGCAGCCCGACAGCCCGGCAGTACGCACTGCTGGTAAGTACATTGTAACGCATTGACGCAATTTTATGTATCGCAGTATCTGCATTAAGGCAGCAGATACAGCATCCTTGCCCGAACGGTTCGGGCGCGCTTTCCTTGGACGAGCGTGCAATCGTCCTTGGCTTGTCCTAAACCTTACAGGCCCGTGCCGTGGGGTGATACGGTCAAGAGTGGTGGGTAGCCTTAGCCCCCGCGAAAAATGAGGTGTACCCGGTATGATTTCCCATCGTGTGCAAAAGCGCCTGACCCATGAGGTGCACGAGGCACTGGCACTGCGTGATAAACGCGGCCAGAGCAAGCACAAAGACAAACAGGCCGCGCGCAAAGCAGCGCAGGATAACCATACCGCGTACAAGACCATCACGGGGCTATACGCTACCACATCGCTAACGACCTATGCAAGACAAGCCAAGACAGCGCTGTGCTGGATTGCCGAGCGATACGGCTGCCGCAACCTTGCCGAATGCAAGGAGCATTTGCCAGCCTATTACGCGGACATGATAGCACGGAACCTGTCAGTGTGGACGATACGCACGAGGGTTTATGCACTGTGCGCCGTGTACGCGCAGCCTTATCAAGAACTGTTCGGGGTCGAAAGCCTGCCGATACGCCACCGCGCCGATATAACGCGGGGGCGAACACTAAGCGCAAGCAATGACCGCTACCACGCCGAACACCACGAGGACGCCCGCTTATTGGCGCGTGCTTGTGGTGCCCGGCGGGGCGGCTTGCGGGGCTTGACGGCGGACGGTTTGCGAACAGATACGGAAGGAAACCTGCGTGTGCACCTGCGTGAGAAGGGTGGAAAAGAGCGCGACGCGCTTGTACTGCCCGACTATGCAGACCGTGTGCGGAAAATCTTCGCCAAGTACAGTGCAAAGCCCAGCAATAGCAAATACCTGCTGCCGCTGACGGCGCTGCCCAAGGATATGCCGCTGCATTATCTGCGAGCACAGTACGCGCAAGACCTGTACCGCTATTTTGCGGAACGGGGTACAGCAACGGGGAACATGTACTATTGCAGAGCGGAACGCAAAGGGCAAGCCTACGATAAAGGTATCTTACTGGCGGTATCCCAGCAGATGGGGCACAGCCGCTGCGATGTGGTGGTATCTCACTATCTATATTAGGAGGTATCTACCATGAAAAACACCAACAAGAAATACGCTGATATTGCAACCATCCGCAACACTGCCGCGCGCTGCCGGGAGGAGGGCATTCCCGTGGGGGAAAAGACCCTGCGCCGTTGGGTAGAGGAGCAGAAGCTCCCTGCCGTCCGCACCGGGCGTAAAATTTTGGTATCTTGGCAGAATCTGATGGACTATCTGACTGTCAGCGCATAATTTACGCAGCGCCCGTTCTGGTGTCAGGACGGGCGCTTATTATTAGGAGAATAACATGAATATTACAAAACGCACGAAAAGCGAAGAAACAACGGTATACCAGTTCCGGGTGTTCTTGAGCCAGAGCGCCGATGGAAAACAGCGGACACGCTCCAAAACGTGGCAGCCGCCCGCAGGGATGACCGCAAAGGCCGCTGAAAAAGAAGCAAAACGGCAGGCGGTAATTTTTGAAAACGAAGTGAAGCAGGGACGCGCTGCGCTTGATGCCAGAACGAAGCTGTCCGATGTGGCGCGCGAGTATATTCGCAACACGGAAATGGAGTACAAGACAAAAGAGTGGTACGAGTATATGCTGCGCGTTGTGGAGGACGATATCGGCAATATGCCGATTTCGGCACTGAAAGCCTATCAAATCGAGCGTATCTATGCCGACATGCGGGAACCGGACGCCAAGCGGACGTACTGTGTGACGGCAACGGAGCTTGATAAAATCCGCAAAGAAAAGGGCATGACCTACAAGGTACTTGCGGAAAAGGCGGGCTTGTGCATTGACACGGTGCAGATTGCCTGCAAGGGCTGCCGCGTATCGCTGGAAAGTGCGGATAAAATGGCAAAGGTGCTGCAATGCGCTGTGGATAAAGCGTTCAAGCTGGAAGTGCGGAAATCACCCTATTCCAGCACGACCATCAATGGCGTGCATCGCTTTTTGCGCGCGGTCTGCCACTACGCGGAAAAGCACAAGCTGCTGACCGATAACCCGATTGACGCCGTTCGTGCGCCGAAAATTGACGCGGAAATCTATGTGTTTTCCGAGGAAGAAAGCGCTCGTTTCATTCGCGCCGTCATGCGCGAGAAGGATATTCGCGTCAAAACGGCGCTGCTGATTCTGATTTATCTGGGATTGCGCAAGGGTGAACTGTGTGGCTTGACGTGGGGCAGCGTGGATTTAGGCAAGGGCATTGTACATGTGGCGCAGCAGCTCAAAGAAAAGAGTGGCGAGGGGCTTATTCTTGGCAAACTGAAAACCAAGGAAAGCAAAGCGGACTTGCCGTTGTCGCCTATGCTGGCAGAAGTTCTTGCGGAATACCGCCAGTGGTGGAACGAGCACAAGGCAATGTATGGTGACGCATGGCGCGGCGAGTGGGAATGTCTGTTCGTTGGAGATGATGGCACGCCGCTAAATCCGAGCACAATCAATGAATGGCTGGATAAGCTGACGGAACGCAACGGCTTGCCGCATGTCACGGTACACTCGCTGCGGCACCTGTGTGCAACGCTGTTGATTCGGACACACGCAGACCCCAAAACGGTGCAGACGATTCTGCGCCATGCGAATGTTTCGACAACGCTGAACATCTATGCCAAGGTATTTGATAGCACCCAGATGGAAGCGATTGGACGAGTACAAGCAAGTTTGGAGAATATGCTCAAGGAATCTTGCTCAAGTTCTGCTCAAGTATGACGCGGAAAGATAGGGCAAATTAAGGCACGAGGGGGAGCAAAGCCCTAAATTATCCTATTAAAATCGCGTAAAATCAACGATTTGCAAAGTTGTGGAAAGATAGGGAACAAGGATACCATATCTCTTAATCAGTGGGTCCTGGGTTCGAGTCCCCGATGGTGCACCATACCAAGCAAATCCGAACGTACTTCTTTTTGAGGGTGCGTTCGGATTTGTTTTTTATCTGCAGTCTATGAATATGAAATAGAAAGAGCCTTGCAGCGGGAAATTTCTCGCTGCAAGGCTTTTGCTGTTTCAGAAAGCATTCTGTATTTACGAAAAGATGGATCTGTCCAGAACATGATTATTACGCCACTCCACCACGAAGGTGGCTCCGCCTCCGGGCGTGTCCCTGTCTCTTATACACATCTCCGAGCCCACGAGAC
>ENA-UBDJ01001557-UBDJ01001557.1-human-gut-metagenome-genome-assembly--contig:-NODE-1557-length-9857-cov-6.492144_pt1 | contig 9857 bp, 9 predicted proteins | sample MGYA00244279_ERZ654774 | MGnify/ENA primary metagenome ERZ654774 (study PRJEB26926, sample SAMN06164701) | human gut metagenome | biome: ENVO:00009003; feature: ENVO:2100002; material: ENVO:00002003...
GGATAAATAGGTTTAAAAGCCGGATATCATTATGGGCTGCGCAGGCGGCGGTTCAAACTTAGGAGGTTTGATTGCACCATTTATGGGTGAAAAACTTCGCGGAGAGGCAGATTACCGTTTCATTGCAGTAGAGCCAAAATCCTGCCCAAGTTTAACAAGAGGAACTTATGCGTATGACTTCTGTGATACCGGAAAAGTATGCCCACTTGCAAAAATGTATACCCTTGGAAGTGGATTCGTTCCACAGCTTGTGAGTGATTTTTTGAAAACACATGAGGAACTGAAAGTTCATTTCCGTTTTACAGTAGGAAATACATCAGAGATCATCCAGGGATTGAAAGAGGAACGGTTTGACATTGGTTTTTGTTCCATGACAGAAGGAGAAAATGATATCCATTTAATGATAGTATAAAGCTATCAAAAAAGGAAGGAAGATGTATTAGAAGCATTGGATAAAAATAAGTATAATGTTACTGTTCAAACCTGTGTTGATCACATTACTGATTGACACAGTGGATATATGTTTAAGAAAATTTAAGGAAGGTAAAAATCATGAATACAGTAAAAGTAAGAGATGTTGAAATTGGTGTTGGAATCCCGAAAATCTGTGTACCTATTGTTGGCGTAACAAGAGAAGAGATTCTTGCAGCAGCCGAGAATATCAAGTCAACAAAGGCTGATGTTGTTGAGTGGCGTGTTGACTGGTATGAAGATATCTTTGATTTTGCAAAGACAGAGGCGACAATGCAGGCACTTCGTGAGGTGATTGGGGAGATGCCGATCCTTTTCACATTCCGCACATCCAAAGAAGGTGGAGAAAAAGCAATCGAGACAGGGGATTATGTTGAACTGAATCAGAATGCAGCAAAGACAGGACTTATTGACCTTGTAGACGTAGAGGCATTTACAGGAGATGAGGCTGTGAAGGCTGTTGTTGAGACAGCACATGCAAATGGAGTAAAAGTGATCGCTTCGAACCATGACTTCCACAAAACTCCGGCAAAAGAGGAAATCGTATCCCGTTTAAGAAAAATGCAGGATCTTGGAGCAGATATTCCGAAGATCGCTGTGATGCCACAGAATAAGAAAGATGTTCTTACACTTCTTACAGCAACAGAAGAGATGGCAAGCGAGTATGCGGATCGTCCGATCATTACAATGTCTATGTCAGGAACAGGTGTGATCAGCCGTCTCTGTGGAGAAGTCTTTGGTTCTGCACTTACATTTGGAGCAGTTGGGAAAGTATCTGCACCGGGACAGATGGGGATTGAAGATCTGACAACAGTACTTGGATTACTTCATAAAAGTCTGTAAATAAGAATCCGCGAAAGAAGAAAAAGACAGTATTCTTCGGTATAGATAGAAAAAAAGGAAAATGTTGTCTTTTTTCTTACAAAAAGTTAAAAAATAACACAGGAAAACAGAGCGGATTCTGTTTTTCGTATTGATACGAGAAAATAATTATGCTATAATCAATTCAATTTAAAAGGTTAAAGTAGTACCTTACAAAAATATAAAAAGGATGAGAGGGACGGATATGAGCTTTATTTCATATTTAGTAAATGGACTAAGTCTTGGCAGTGTCTATGCGTTGATCGCGCTTGGATACACAATGGTATATGGAATCGCCAAGATGTTGAACTTTGCACATGGTGATGTGATCATGATCGGTGCATATCTAGCTTTGATCACAATGAAGCAGGCAGGACTTCCTACCTGGGTGGCAATCCTGATTTCAATCATTGCCTGTACAGTACTTGGTGTTCTGATGGAGCGTGTAGCGTATAAGCCGCTTCGTAATGCAACATCTTCACTTGCCGTACTGATCACAGCTATCGGTGTCAGTTATCTGCTTCAGAATGTAGCACTTCTGATCTTCGGTGCGAATGCACAGACATTCCCATCAGTGATCAAGTGGAGCGGACTTTCACTTGCAGATGGCAAGCTGAATATTTCAGGAGAGACAATTGTTACGATCGTAGTTTGTGTGGTTATTATGATCGCATTGATCACATTTGTTCAGAAGACAAAACCAGGACAGGCGATGCGTGCAGTATCAGAGGATAGAGGCGCAGCGCAATTAATGGGTATCAATGTAAATGCAACAATTGCTCTTACATTTGCAATTGGTTCCGGACTTGCAGCAGTAGCCGGTGTGCTTCTGTGTTCTACCTACCCGAGCCTGACACCATACACAGGTGCGATGCCTGGTATCAAAGCGTTCGTAGCAGCTGTATTTGGAGGAATCGGTTCCATTCCGGGTGCATTTATCGGAGGAATTCTTTTGGGAATCATCGAGATACTCAGTAAGGCATACATTTCTTCCCAGCTTGCAGATGCGATCGTGTTCGCAGTTCTGATCATTGTGTTGCTTGTGAAGCCTACAGGACTTCTAGGCAAGAAGATTCAGGAGAAAGTGTAGGTGGATGGAATTATGTTGAAGAATATGAATAAAACAAAGAAAAGTAATCTCATCACTTATGCTATCGTGATTGTAGCTTTCGTAGTGATGCAGACTTTAAGCAGCACAGGAAGTATTTCCAGTCTTTTGACAGGACTTCTTGTTCCGCTTTGTACATATATTATCCTGGCGGTTTCTCTGAACCTTGTAGTAGGTATTCTCGGAGAACTTAGCCTTGGCCATGCAGGATTTATGTGTGTGGGAGCATTTTCCAGTGCATTTTTCTCAAAATGTATGAGAGATGTGATCGAGAATTCGATTGTACGATTTCTGCTTGCACTTTTGATCGGTGTTGTAGTAGCAGCAATCTTCGGTGTTATCATCGGAATCCCGGTACTTCGTCTGAAAGGCGATTACCTTGCAATCGTTACACTTGCATTCGGTGAGATCATTAAGAACCTTGTAAATGTCCTTTATATTGGAAAGGATTCCAAAGGATTTCATTTTGCAACAAAGGACGTTATGGCACTTGACATGGATCCAGACGGAACAGTTATCCTGAACGGTCCGCAGGGAATCACAGGAACTCCGAAGGATTCAACTTTCCTGATCGGATTTATCCTGATCATGGTGACATTATTTATCGTACTCAACCTGATCAATTCCAGAGACGGACGTGCGATCATGGCGATCCGTGATAATGTAATCGCAGCTGAGTCTATCGGAATCAATGTTACAAAATATAAACTCATGGCATTTACAATTTCAGCAGCTATGGCCGGTGCAGCAGGTGTTCTGTATGCACACAACCTGTCAACACTGACAGCAAATACAAACAACTTTGGATACAATATGTCCATCACGATTCTTGTCTTTGTAGTACTTGGTGGAATCGGAAATATCCGTGGATCTATTATTGCAGCAGTTATCCTGACACTTCTTCCGGAGCTTCTCCGTGGACTGTCTGATTACCGTATGTTGATCTATGCGATCGTTCTGATCATCATGATGCTCTTTAACTGGGCACCAAAGGCAATCGAGTGGAGAGAGAAGTATCTTCATTTTGGAAAGAAAAAGGAGGCTTAAGTAAGAATGAGTACATTATTAGATGTAAAAAATCTTGGAATTTCTTTCGGAGGTCTCCGTGCGGTAAATGACTTTGACCTCAAGATCCAGAAAGAAGAACTTTACGGATTGATTGGACCAAATGGTGCCGGTAAGACAACCGTATTCAACCTTCTGACAGGAGTATATAAACCGGATTCAGGAAAGGTTCTTTTGGACGGAAAGGATCTTACAGGAAAGAAAAATATTGAGATCAGTAAGGCCGGAATTGCAAGAACATTCCAGAACATCCGTCTTTTCAAAGAACTGACTGTTCTTGATAATGTTAAAGTAGGACTTCACAACCATCATCATTACTCTACGATCGAAGGAATCTTAAGACTTCCGAATTATCGTAAGGTAGAAAAAGAGATGAATGAAAAGGCGATGGAGCTTCTGAAGGTATTCGATCTTGAGAAGTTTGCGTTATATAAGGCTGCAAACCTTCCTTACGGACAGCAGAGAAAACTGGAGATCGCCAGAGCACTTGCAACGGATCCAAAGCTTCTTCTTCTGGATGAGCCGGCAGCAGGAATGAACCCGAATGAGACAGGAGAACTGATGGATATGATCCGTTTCGTAAGAGATGAGTTCCATATGACGATCCTTCTGATCGAACATGATATGAAACTGGTAAGTGGTATCTGCGAGGAGCTGACAGTACTCAACTTCGGTGAAGTACTTGCACAGGGCAAGACAACAGATGTACTGAATGATCCTCAGGTAATCAAGGCATATCTGGGAGAATAGGGGGAAGATAACAATGGCAATGCTTGAAGTCAAAGACTTAGAAGTATATTATGGAATGATCCAGGCAATCAAAGGCATTTCCTTTGAGGTAAATCAGGGAGAGGTTATTGCACTGATCGGCGCAAACGGAGCTGGAAAGACAACAACACTTCATACAATTACAGGACTTCTTTCTCCAAAGAAAGGTTCTGTTATGTTTGAAGGAACTGATATCACAAAGGTCCCGGCGCATAAGATCGTGTCTATGGGAATGGCTCACGTTCCGGAAGGACGAAGAGTTTTCGCTGAACTGAGTGTTTATGAAAACCTGAAAATGGGCGCCTATACAAGAAAAGATAAAAATGAGATCGAAGAGAGTCTTGCAAATGTTTATAAGAGATTCCCACGTCTGGAAGAGAGAAGAAATCAGATGGCCGGAACACTCAGTGGTGGAGAGCAGCAGATGCTTGCCATGGGACGTGCATTGATGTCTAAACCGAAGATCATTCTGATGGATGAGCCTTCTATGGGACTTTCTCCAATCTTTGTAAATGAGATTTTTGATATTATCCAGGCAGTAAGTGAGAGTGGAACAACAGTACTTCTTGTAGAACAGAATGCAAAGAAAGCTCTTTCTATCGCGGATCGCGCCTATGTTCTTGAGACTGGTAAGATCACAATGTCAGGAAATGCAAAAGACCTGCTGGAAGATGAAGCAGTTAAGAAAGCGTATTTAGGAGAATAGGAGGCGATTCAGGTGAGCAGCAATATTGTAATTACAATGGCAAGACAGTATGGAAGCGGTGGTAAGACAATCGGAGCTATGCTTGCAAAAGAGCTTGGAATCAACTGTTATAGCAGAGAAATCCTGCGTATGGCATCCGAGGAAAGCGGAATTAACGAGAGACTCTTCGGTATGAGTGATGAGAAGATGAAGGGAGCCGGCTGGTTCAAGATCCTCAGTCGTCCATACGACGGAGAACTTCTTCCGCCGGAAGATAAAGACTTCGTTTCAGAAGAAAATATCTTTAACTATCAGGCAAAGATCATCAAAGATCTGGCTGAGAAAGAATCCTGTGTAATCGTTGGAAGATGTGCAGATTATGTTCTGAAAGACAATCCAAATGTTGTCAGTGTGTTTGTTCATGCAGATGAGAAATTCTGTCTTGATCGTGCGATGGAGCGTAACAGTATGACAGAAAAAGAAATGAAAAAATACATCGAGAAGACGGATAAATTTCGCGGTGATTTCTATCGTTACCATACAGGACACGAGTGGGCAGATGCAAGAAATTATGATTTGTGCCTGAACAGTGGAAAGCTTGGATTCCAGAAATGCGTGGAAGAGATCAAAGCATATATCAAGATCAGATTTGATCTGTAAATGAAAGAGAAAGCAGATAAAAGAAACAAGTCTGCAAGAAGAAAGAGATACGGTTGCGTATCTCTTTCTTGCTATCTGAAAAGTGCTGCATGCAGGCGACATTGTTTCATCTATCTGAAAAGCGCTGCATACAAGGGGCGGTATCGTTCCATCTATCTGAAAAGCGCTATATACCATGCGACATCGTTCTACAAAATGTGAACTGATATCATGCTATACTGTGACAGAAATAAAATAAGTGTAACTGTTCAGAGCCAACCTCCAAAATGCTACGCATTTCGTCGGTGTGGCGTATCCGCCAAATAAAATTTCAAAAACAGTTTTAAAAATGCAAGCATTTTATACCTGTTTTTGAAATTTTGCTTGGCTCTGAACAGTTACATTTTCTATTTGATATAACCAATAAATGTATTTCCGCTTCTGGAAACCATTCCTTCCATCTCACTGATGGAAACTGTCTGCGACTCTCCATTTTCAGGATCGATATAAGTAATATCATTCTTCGTATATCCTGTCAGAAGAATTGCATGATCTGCACTTGTAAGTGCAATCACCGGACATCCTCTATTGATCACGTAGAGTACCTGATCCAGCGTACATCCTGTCAGATCTACTTTCTGAGCATCATATGTCTTCATATAACGCTCACATGCTTCAAGTGATGTCTCTTCTCCTTCCTTCGAAAGAGCAACATCCTCTATCGAATACGAAAGATCTCGATTTCCTTTCTCCCAGACATATTTCTGGTCAGAAGAGATCACAACTCCTGAAATCTGCTGTGCTTTCTGAATGGCATAAGAAGCTTTATCGTAAATTCCTGCCAGTTCACCGACCCCATAGACATAGTATTTCACACTTTCGCTTCTATCAGCAAGAACCATCTCAAGTTCATTCTTTGATGCCAGCTGATTCGGTCGGATCACTTTCACGCTCTTCTCTCCTGCTCCTTCTGCAAATGTAATCCGCATCTGTTTTTCCATCAGTGCTGTTGTATATACTTCTGTTTTAATCGTCGTATCTTTGCGTTCCTCATTATTCGTAATAAACTCCTGTGAAGTAACGTTGTAAATATCCCCGCTTTTCTCTACACGATTCAGCGTTACCATATTATCATCAATTAAAATATCAGAAATATAAATGCCTTTATCAACAAAGGAATAGCTGGCAACTTTTTTGTTCTTAGAATTACGGATCTCCAGTTCATACATTGGAGTGATCGATTCTCCGGAAGCTTTCTTTCCTGCGTCCTCGGATTTCATTTTTCCATAAATAAAGTCACCATTAACAAATCCAAGTGGACTAATTTTTTCTCCGCTTGCTGCCTCAACAGTATTCGTCTCCAGACTGCTTAGATTCATTACCTGGATCACTGTTCCGCCACTCTTATCTCCTTCTGACTGATATGCCATCAGATGTCCATCATCAGAAACCGCATATTGTCCTTCTTTAAGATTCTCTGCAAGTGTTGTCTGTTTATTCTTTTTCAGATCTACCTGATACAAAGTTCCGTCTGCCAAAACATATAACTGCTCTTCCGCATGATTATAATAAACCATCTTGCCAAGCTCATCCGCTGCGATTGCATAGGACTTCTTACTTGGTATAAATGCTTTCTCCTGGATCAGATTTCTCTCTACATCAAAATAATAGATTCCGACACCGACTTCTCCTTCGTGTTCGCCACGATTCATATATCCATACACAGCAAATGCAAGATTACCACTGTTGTCCATACTGATGATACGAACTGCATGTTGATCATTCAGATTCCTTTCATCTGTCGTATCTGCATCTGCAAATCCGAAAATATTTAATAATTCATTCGAACTCTTATTGTACATCCAAAGGTTTCTGGACTCCACAAATGCTGCAATCGTTTCTTTCTCATTTGTCTCATACGGAACATCTGAAGGTGTAACGCCGAGCAGAATTCCGTTTTCATCGATCACACTTCTGTTCTCACTGAATACTTCCTGCATATCACGATTGTAATCCAACAGGTAAATTGTAGTTCCTGCGATTCTCACACGGAAAAATTCTTTAATATCATAAACTGCATTCTCACCGGCATCAGCCACGCAGGAAACTCTGTAATTCGCAAGGAGAGAGGTATACACACTATTACTTTCCTTTATACTCCAACGCACATCACCAAGCAACTGTGGTTGCATAGTTCCCCACTGAATATGAGAAATATCTGAATGGATATTGACTGTCTGATAAGTTGTATTGTCACTCTCATCTCCAGGTTCCAAGTAAATATTCAATGAATCTACATCCGTCTTATTAAATGCTTTCGTATGAAAATCCTGTGCAAATGTAAGACATTGTGATGCTGTAATATCATCTGCTTTCTCAATTCTTGTATAAAAATTAACTTTCCTTGTCTCTTTCTCCTCGCCGATCACAAGCGAAACCTGAAGTACTGCCTCCTGGATTTTATCTCCAAGTGATTTCCCCAGCTTTAATGTGACATCTTCGCTTTCTGCAGACTTTAGAGTTCCTTTATCATATGTCTCTGTTCCATCCAGAGAATATACACTGTAACTGATCTCACGGATCTGGTTATCATTTTTCTCAATCTGCATCTTCAGTGTACCATCACTCTCTAATGGTGTAATGGTATCTCGCATTGCGGCAATATCCATATCATTTACATAACCAGACAACGCATTTATCTTCTGTCCCCCCATCATAAATGAGACTCTAGGTAACGTGGCATCTCCCATATCCACAACCTGATCATCATTTCCACGGTTCAGTATCACATTACTGATCACCAGCACAGCCGCAAAAAGAACAACCAGTGCGGCAATCTTTATTACCCTTTTTTTCATTATTTATCTCCCTTTTGCTCTGCCAGAAGCATACCTAACGTTGGCTGAATCTTCAAAAATCTTTCACAATCCTCTGCCTCTTTTCTGCTCTTTGCTGCAGGACTCCCCTTTTTCACTGCACGCAGCAGAATATTCTTCGGCGTATGCTCCATATCAATAAATTCTAATACCTGAGTTTCATATCCCTCGCTTTCCAGACGCTTTGCTCTAAGTCCATCTGTCACAAGTGCTGCAAAACGCTCTCGCAACAATCCATAATCCATAATTGGTCCGAGCACTTCTTCCATGGAAGCTAGTTGATCTCCCAGCATTTCTGAAACTTCCATAACTTCCGTCTTCGATTTCATCTTGCCTGAATGCAGATTTCTCTGCTTTTCAAGCTGCTTGTTCACCTCATGCTGACAACATGGAACAGACAAAATCACTTTCGCATTCCAGCCAACCGCTTTCGCAAGTGCATAATCTGTAGCTGTATCACACGCATGAAGCGTCACAACCATGTCAACCTGATCCACACCTTCATAATCCGCAATATCTTCAACAAGGAATGTCAACTTCTCATATCCATACTTCTTTGCCAGCTCATTACAATGCAGAATCACATCTGTCTTCAGATCTAATCCGATAATACGAATATCATATCCTTTTAACTCGTGTAAATAATAATACATTGCAAATGTAAGATATGATTTTCCACATCCAAAGTCCAGAAGTGTAAGCTCTCTGTCCTTGTCAAGCTGCGGCAGAATGTCCTCAACAAACTCCAGGAAACGATTGATCTGACGGAACTTATCCATCTTCGTCCGCACAATCTTTCCATCCTGTGTCATAACTCCAAGATCCTGAAGAAACGGAACTGCAATCCCTTCCTCCAGAATATATTTTTTCTTCCTGTTATGAGACAGATCCGCAGCTTTCGCCTGCACCTTCTTGCGCTTTCTCTTAATCGTTGCTTTTCCTTTCTTACTGATCAATACCGTGATATCCTCACTCACCGTCTCAACCTGAACCTGACGAAACTCTTCCAACAATTTCGCAAGCTCATCTTTTGTCTCTTCTACCGTCAGATTCTTATGAAATGCCTGCGTCTTTGTGAAAGACTCTAACTGAAATAAAAGCTCCCCCTTCTGTTCCATCGGTCGAAGCTTTGCCTTAACTACATTATCTTTTACTCGCGGGTTACTAAACACCGCACGAATAAACTCTCTATTCAAAATCCCAGCTAAAAACTGTATGATTTCTTCCATCTAAATGACCTCTTTTTCTTCTATAATAAGTAGAATCTCGAAAGACTCTTCTTACTATTTTGCAGAATAAAAAGGGAGATGTCAAGGGATATAGGGGACGAAATAAAGATTTATCGTAGGGATTCTTTTTCAAGTTCGGACGAAATCAGATAGCG
>ENA-UBDJ01001568-UBDJ01001568.1-human-gut-metagenome-genome-assembly--contig:-NODE-1568-length-9800-cov-3.861160_pt1 | contig 9800 bp, 12 predicted proteins | sample MGYA00244279_ERZ654774 | MGnify/ENA primary metagenome ERZ654774 (study PRJEB26926, sample SAMN06164701) | human gut metagenome | biome: ENVO:00009003; feature: ENVO:2100002; material: ENVO:00002003...
TAGGGTTCGTCGGCAGCGTCAGATGTGTATAAGAGACAGTCTCCGCCACGGAGTTCGCCTTGGGGAGCAATTCGTAGGCCATGCTGCGGAAGTCGGAAGAGCCGTCGAGGAGCGGCCAGAAAAGCGTCACGACCTCTTCCTTGGTATAGAATCCTCGCAGGTAGAGGAACAGCTCCCGGTGTTTCATCTCGTGCAGGTGGGCACAACTCATGCCGTTCTGCAGGCAGTAGACCAGCAGGTCTGCATATGAGCTGAGCGGATAGCGTATTTCCAGCGGGCGGAAGTCATAGACGACCTCCGGGCAAGCGTCCTTGTAATGCTGCAAAGCGAGTTTGTCACATCCGCTAACAAGCGTTTCAAACCTCATATCGAGAAACAGCACTTCGGACTGCGACCGGATGCTGCATACGCTGCCGCGGGGAATGAGGATCATCTCTCCGCCTTTGAACGTCCGGTCGAGAAACCGATTGCAGGAGATCGTACACCTTCCTTTCAGGAACATCAGCAGGTGGTGGCACCGCATGTTTTCGCGGGTCAGGGACTCCCCGCAGGCGAGCTTTCGGTAAACGAAACCGGTTCCCACATCCGCACGGTAGTGGTGGCAGGTGAGGTGCTCGTTTACATACAACAAATCGTGATGCAACAATTTATTATCCATAAGTGACGCTTATTACCTATTTCATATAGAAATTTCAGCATTGTTTCATCGATATTATGTTTAATGCGTTCTGTATTAATCAGATACGGCTCACGGCGCAACGCAGAGTCTCCGAATGTCCATGCTGAAACAACTATCGGATCACATAATCCTGCAAATCAGCTTTTTAATGTCCTAATTTGCGCTTCAATGCTCTATACTCAATAGAGACTTATGGAAAGGATATTCACATAACTTTATTATATATGAGGAAAAATGTATTACTAATTATTGCTTCAGTCCTATCCTTAGGATTTGCGACAGCCCAAACGAAAGCTGTCGATACGGTCGGGGTGAAGGTTTACTACCGGCGCGGTTATTCTACGCTGGATAGAAACCTCCGTGACAATGAAACCCGTTTGAAGGATTTCGGTATCAGATTACAGCGGTTCCAAGCCGATACGCTGTGCCGGATTCGAAATGTGAACATCTCTTCGGGAGCTTCTCCCGAAGGCACCTTTTCGTTCAACGAACGATTGGCTGAAAAACGTGCCTCTCAGATCACTTCGTTCCTGCGTCAGCACACCTCGCTGGGGGATCTGCAATTCCGTACCGTAACTGTCGGTATCGACTGGAAGGGCCTTTCCCGTATGGTCGAAGCGTCGGATATGCGGTATAAGGACGAGGTTCTCGACATCATTTACAATACGCCTGAATGGGCATATGATGATGCGGGAAAGAGTTCCGACGCTCGTAAGCGGCAGTTGATGACGCTGCGCGGCGGTGAGCCGTGGCGCTACATGGATAAGCACTTCTTCCCTGAACTGCGCTACTCGGCGGTACAGATTATCTGGGATATCGAGCCTGTAATTGTTCCCGAAGAGCCGGAACCGGAGCCTCAGCCGGAACCGGAGCCTCAGCCGGAACCGGAGCCTCAGCCGGAACCGGAAGTCGTGGTGGCTCCTCAGCCTAAGCCTTTCTACATGGCTCTGAAGACCAACCTGCTGTACGACGCGCTTATCGTGCCCAATATTGGCATCGAATTCTATCTGGGCCGCAACTGGTCTGTCGGTGCGAACTGGATGTACGCTTGGTGGAAGACCGACCGCAAGCAGTGGTATTGGCGTACCTACGGCGGCGATCTCGTTGTTCGCAAATGGCTCGGTCGTCGGGCACTGGAAAAACCCCTCACAGGACACCACCTGGGTGTTTACGGACAGATGTTCACCTACGACTTCGAGACAGGCGGTACGGGGTACATGGGCGGCAAGCCGGGCGGTACGCTTTGGGACAAGATGAACTATGCCGTAGGTATCGAGTACGGCTATTCACTGCCTATCGGCCGTCGTCTGAATCTCGATTTCACGCTCGGTGTGGGCTACTGGGGTGGCGAGTATTACAAGTATAAGCCTGTCGATGATCATTATGTCTGGCAAGAGACCAAACAGCGCCATTGGTTCGGGCCTACGAAAGCCGAGATTTCGCTGGTATGGCTGATTGGCCGTGGCAACTACAATCAAAAAAGGAAGTAAGCGATGAAAAGTATACTGTATTTCACAATCAATGCGCTTTGCGCTGCGATGCTCCTGTTTTCGGCCGGATGCGAGCACAAGGAGCTATGTAACGACCATTCCCACACAGCGACCGTAAAAGTCGTTTTCGACTGGAAGAATGCCCCGGATGCCGCTCCTGCATCCATGTCGCTTTACCTGTTTCCGGTAAGCGGCGGAGAGGCTCTGCGCTATGAGTTCACGGATCAGAGAGGAGGTACGATTCGGGTGCCCATCGGACATTACGACGCATTTTGTCTGAATAGTGACACGGAAACGATCAGCTATCGGAATACGGAGCGACGGGAAACTTTCGAGGCGACGACACGGACGACCTCGCTATTGGGTGGCCTTTCTGCTTTAGGTGTACGCTCCGATGGGGCGCCTCGTCCCGAAGGCACGGAAGATGAGCGTATTGCATTGTCTCCCGACATGCTTTGGAGCGATCATACGGAGGGAGTCGAGTTGACGCGGGAAACAGCCACGACGACCATCACGCTTTATCCGAAAGTATCGGTCTGCATTTATACAGTCAAAATTCTCAACGCTGAGAATCTGAAATACGTCTCCGGAATCAGTGGCTCGATCGCAAGCCTTGCGGGCGGTCTGCTGCCCGGCATGGGGCCGGATGCTCTTACAGAAGAGCACGTGACAATTCCGTTCGAAGCTGTTGCCGGCGAGGATGAAAAGGGAGAAAAAACCATCGTTACAGGTGGCTTGCTGACTTTCGGCCATTGCCCTTCGGTGCAGAGTGAGCATCGGTTGACCGTTTATGCTGTTCTGAGCGATGGAAGCAAATGGTATTACACCTACAACGTAACGGATCAGATACACTCGGCCCCGGATCCTCGTAACGTGCATATCGTTTTGGATGGACTACCTCTGCCCAAACCTATCACTAACGGCGGTGGGTTCCAGCCCGAGGTAGATCCGTGGAACCCCGTGGATATAGAGATAGAAATGTAATTATCCTCTCATTTTTATGTGGGGGGGGGATTTTTGACCTTTTTAATTTTAATTAACTTATCATGAAAAAACAACTTCTTTTAATGTCTGTGGCGGCACTCGCCATGGCCTCGTGCTCGAAAGATGACTCGACGGGCATCAACAACCAAGGTTCTGCAATCGATTTCCGCGTTGCAATGGGAACCCGCGTCACTCAAATGACGACGCCGGATCTGCAAAAGATTTTCGTAACGGCTATCGACAAGAACGCCGCCAATTACTTCACCAACGTGGAGTTCACGAAAGTCGGTTCGTTCTTCACCTCTACTCCTGAGTACCATTGGCCCAGCGACGGCAGCAACCTTTCGTTCTTCGCCTACGCGCCTTCGGATAAGGATCTGGGCGCGACCGTTGAGATCAGCTCGACGGCCAAGACGCTCACCGATTTCCAACCTGCAACGAAGATCGCCGAGCAGAAGGATTTCATTACAGCCAACGCCACCGGCAACAAAACCAATACGGCCGGCGTATCCTTAGTTTTCGCACATCGACTCGCACAGATCGAAATCAAGGCCAAGAACACCAATAAAAACTACGTTTACAAGGTAACCGGTGTGCGTATCGGACAACCCGTCTCGAAAGGTACGTTCGACTTCGGCAACTTCACTTGGGCTCTCGGAACGGACAAGGTCAAGTATGAAGTTACCTACACTACTGAAAAAGAACTGACCGACACTGCCGCATCGCTCATGGAAACGGACGACGACAACGCGATGCTGATCCCGCAGCAGCTTGTCGCATGGACTCCCGATACGGATAAGACCAACGCGAACAAGGGCGCTTACCTTTCAGTGAAAGTAAATATTGCAACCAAAGATGGGGCGCAGATCTTTCCCACCGGCCAAAATACAGGTTGGGCAGCCGTGGCTATTGACACGAATTGGGAAGCCGGCAAAAAATACATTTATACGCTCGATTTCTCGAACGGTGCAGGTGTGGTCGATCCGGAAGAACCGGAAAATCCGGGTGAGCCCATTCTTGGCAACCCCATCAAATTTGATGTAAGTGTCGACAACTGGACTGATGCTGGTGTGGATTTGGGAATGTAAAAGCTATATCCGAATTTAGGTTAGGATAAATGACTCACAGACTGGGCAGGGTTGAATCTCCCTGCTCAGTCACTAAGACAGACCGTTATCTTCCGGTGCACGTCGGAACATGCCAATACAGAATGGATATGACAGCACGCAATACGATTGTTCCGGACGCATGGCTTACGACATTGTGTTCGGACGTGCTGTCTTCAACTTCCTCAGATAGTAAATACCCCGATCGCCTTGCGTGTGATGGCTCTGCGGGCCTGCACGTCTGGAATAAGTGCTGCTATCGACAGGATGGCTCTCTGATGGAACGGGAATATTTGAGAGAATAACCCAAATACATATTACTATGAAAACACGAATACACGTAGGTTTTAGACTAGGAATAGTCGCCTTATTGACAGGATTTTTATCTATGTCCTGCCAGAAAGACGAGTTATCGAATGTTTCGACCGGCAATAATGTCCGGTTTACAGTTGCCGAATTAGATCGTTGGAATACGCCTTCGACGGCGAAAAGCCGCTCGGCCGAAGACGGCATGGCAGAGAATGCTCCGGTCGTGACCGATGTGCTGTCTCTTCGCGGAGAGAACCCTGCGGATACGCTCTTCCTGCATGCAATGGTCACAGACGGCATCGAATCAGGACGTTTGGGCGGTTCGGAACCCCAGACCCGCGCAGCTCCCGTAACCAGTATGGATACTTACAGATCGTTCGGCGTCCTGACATCCATTTACAAGGGCTCTTGGGACGAAGGCACCTGCCTGCCGAATTATATGTATAATGTCGAGGTGACAGAAGCGTCCGGCTGGACAACCTCCGATCGTTGGCCGGGGGCCGAGTACAAGATCCGCTTTTTCGCCTATGCACCCTATAACGGCAAGGAACAGGGCAAGGGCATCAGCCTTTCGACGAAGGAAACGCCCGGCACTCCGACGATCGCCTATACAGTCCCCGGAGCTGTTGCTGAGCAGAACGATCTGCTCGTTGCTGCCAGCGGTGAGATGGCGGGCAACAATAACGGAGCGGCTCCTATGAACTTCAAACATGTGCTTACCGCAGTACGCTTCACCACGGGTAAGAATATGCTGCCCGGGCGCATTACGAAGATCGCGCTCAAAGGTGTTTACAGTTCGGGCACTCATGCGATGGGTTCCGATTCGTGGAGCATTAATAATGCGAAGACAGCCGATTTTTCGCAGAGTCTTCTGGTTCAAACGGACGGTTCCGACAATCAGGAGATCACCACTGCCAATGGGACCTTCATGATGCTTCCGCAGAGACTTCCGGCAGGCGCTTCGATCGAGGTCACCTGTCAGGATGATCTGACTGGGACGTCGCGGACGCTGACAGCTTCTATCGGAAACAAAGAGTGGCCGATAGGCAAGACCGTTACCTACCGTATTTCCACGACGAGCTTCGTCGAGAATATAGAGTTTGAGGTAACGCCTATTGACAATTTTTCCTACGCAGGAGGTCGCAATGAATATAAGGTTACTAGCCAAGCCACCATTTCCACTGGTCAGGGAGTATCAGCAACTAAAAACTTGCCTTGGAAAGCCGAATTTGTGGAGGATGACGGTGTGGGAGGCTATCGCGTAATTGGCAAGCCCGACTGGGTCGTGAATTTCACCACGAGCGGCAATGGGGGTACCGAAACATCCTACACAGCGGAGGTCAAAGCACAGAAGGGTGAGACGGCAAATCATCATAATATAGTGTTGGCTGAGGCAGTTCCCGTCAGCAATTACGACCTTTCAACCAAGGGCGGCACGGCGCCGATGAACACGGCCAACTGCTACGTTATCAATGCTCCCGGCACCTATGGCTTGCCGCTGGTCTATGGTAATGCCATCAAGAACGGGAAGACCAATTCGTCGGCTTATATCCCGAACGTGCCTAATAATAGTTCCAATAATTTACTGAAAGATTTTGTCAACCACCTTAATAGGCGTATTACCGATCCCTATATCTACAATAATGACTTCTGTACGCCTCAAGATGCCATACTTGTCTGGCAGGACGAAGCGGGGCTGGTTACGAATGTCGCGTTATCTGCGGACAGACATTCTCTGACATTCGAAGTTCCCAAAGCCTCAATCAAACAGGGTAACGCCGTTGTCGCTGTACGCGATGCGAATAGAGCGATCATGTGGAGTTGGCATATCTGGGTTACGGACTACGAGCCGGGACTTGCGCCGAGTACGGATGATTTCAGTCCTGCGGAGACGCAGCGCGACAAGGTTGTGACCAATTGGCAGGGAAAGCAGTATACTTTCATGGGAGTCAATCTCGGTTGGTGCGACGACGAATCCACGAGTTATGCTGCCCGCAGCGTAAAGGTGCGCTTTACGCTGGAAGGAATGAGATCTAAGGAGATCATAATAACGGTCAACCAGACAGCGTTTGAGTCTTCAAAACTGGGTAACAATCCTTACTTTCAGTGGGGGCGTAAGGATCCGATGTTAGCTGGTATTGCCTCCTCTTCTGGCGGCATGGAGAATAAGGGTTGGCATTCCGATTACTTCTTATTCAAAATGGAGTTTACCCCCTCAACCCTCATGGAGGGTATTCAGCATCCGTATATATTCTATGGCTCCAAAGCCGGTGGGAATAACCCTTCTTGGCTCTCCAGCACCACCTTCTGGAACTTATGGAATGCCAATAATACGAGAACGGATGAGAATGACGCTCTGGTGGTCAAGACCGTTTATGACCCCTCGCCCGTCGGATACTGTGTGCCTGCTACGAATGCCTTTTCGGGCTTTACGTATGAGGGCAAGAGTGTTATTGACAATTTCTCCTTAATCAATTCGCCCTTCACCTCCAGCGATGATTTTATTGCTAATAAAGGATATGAGTTTTATTGCAAACCGATGACGGGCATGGGTGCTTACGATCCCACGGGCGGTGTGATATTTTTTCCGGCTTCGGGCTACCGCCTCTTCAATAAGGAGCAGGTAACTGGTTACGGCAACTCCACCAACTACATGCAAGCTGGGGTCAACAACCAAGGTAATGCCTATAGCTATGAAGTCTACTGGGATAATAGACCGCTGACGCGTATCGGGAATGCCTCTGGTCCCACTGCTAACGGCTTTCCTGTACGTCCAGTTCGAGAAGAATAATATTTTTTGGAGGGAGGGGGGAGCTCCCCTCCTCCTATAAACGCTGCATCTACACGCTGAAGATTCTTCGGTGAGAACAGGGCGGTATGAAGAGAAGTCGTCCCAATCGAGGGTCGCGGTTACTTCCCGGTAGATGTCACAGAGAATGAACTATGTAGAAAATCGTTCGACTGCATGACAGTCGAACCAACAGGTCGGGCGGAGTTGAACCGATATTTGAGTTCTTCATTTTGCGTCACTATTTCGAAGTATCCTTCGGGGAGCCGGAAACCGAGGTGAAAGCCGGTTTCAGACTCTGTCTCCTCCCGACCGCTAACGGCTATTTTGCCCGTGTAAAAAGAAAATATAAAAACGGAGCCATGAACAAACGTGATTTGGTAAAAGCCGTAGCCGCTACGGGCGAGTTGCGCGCCGCAGATGCTTCGAAAGCTATGAGTGCCTTCGAGAATATTTTGGCGGATTCCATGGCGAGAGGGGAAAAGTTCTCGTGGCCCGGAGTCGGAATCTTCTTTGTGCGGGAATATAAAGCCCGCCTGGGCCGCAGCCCATTTACGGGACTCAAAGTTCAGATTCCGGCCCGTAAGGTTGTGAAATTCTCTCCGGGGAAATGCCTGCGCGAGGCCGCCATGAAGAAATAAACCGACGAGAAGCCCCAAGGAACTTTCAGCAAGATGTCCGAGAGCGGAAAGGAAGCCGTCTCCTGCACAATGTCGTGTTATAGGACAGCGAGGGGGTGGGAAGTAGATAAGCCAACCGGATGATGGAAGCGACGATCGAATGGTTCACGGGGATTTGGCAGACCTTGCCGGGCAAGGTCGCATGTATTGCCGCAGGCACTTTGTCGTTATGGCTATGCCGCTTGCTGGTCATGGTGTTACGCATACGCTATTGCCGGCGGCAGATGGTTGCCTACGGGGAGTTCCTTCGCGAGACCTTCACTCAGTGCGGCAAGCCCGTTCCTGTTATGTTCATGACCTACCTGCAGCGTGATATCGAGCGCTACAACCGTTCGCGCCGGAGATGGCCTTTACGGTACTGGTGGCGGGAGATCGACAAGGCTCAATTAGATAGAGGGCTTCTGCACTCAGTGCTTCCGGACACGGCTTCGAAGGATTAATTTGTCTGATAGTAAATGTTTATAATAAAATGGAACCTCTCGAAATTTGGAATTTTGATCCTAAAGGAAAGATTAAACGATTCGGGTTGGATCGATTTTCCGAGTGGCTGCAAACGAAGCTTTTTTATTGGCAATTCGCCGAAGCCCCGGAGTCTGACTCCGAGAAATGGTGGATTCGCAATGAGAATATACACTTAACTTCAAAAACAAAATGAACAAGACCCAGTTTGTAAAAGCCGTAGCCGCCGAGAGCGGTCAGACGGTCGCCGCTACCGCTGGTGTGGTGGATGCAGTAATGGAAATGATCGCCGTATGTATGGAGCATGACGAAAAGATCGTCTTGCCCGGCTTTGGTTCTTTCTCAGTACAGGAGCGTGCGGCTCGTACGATGCGCAATCCCCGGACAGGAAAGCCTTTGAAAGTCGCGGCCTGCCGGGTCGTGAAGTTCCGTGCGGGCTCGAAACTCCGGGCACAGGCGGCCAAGCTGGCCAAAGACAAGAAGGTCAAGGCCGCCAAAGCGAAGAAATAGTCTGCTTTCCGGAGTGTGGAGGATGGATGAAAGCCCCGAATTGCAGCGACTGACGACGCAGACCGTGACATACGTCACGGCGCGTCTTCGGGCGTTGCGTTGCGAGCGGGGGCTTACGGTACAGCAGGTCGCTGACAGTTGCGGCATGGAACGTTCGAACCTGAGCCGCCTCGAAGCGGGGTGTGCAAATCCTACGCTGCGAACGCTCTGCGCCCTGTGCCTGACTTTGGGTGTCGGCATTCGGGAGCTCTTTCCTCCTGCGGAGGGGGAACTCCCGGGATCGATGTCCAAAGTGGCCGTCCCCGACTCCGGATCCGATGAATGACAAAATGATCCGCATGATGTCGATTTTTCCGACGACGGAATTTGTTTCCTGTTTTCTTCATATCGGAGAGCTTCCTGAAGCCGACGCGATGGAATCTTCGGAGCAGCTGATGGAGTTTCTGATCCTCCTGCTGGCGGTTGCCTGCATAGCCGTTGTGATCGTGATCGCCGTGCTGCTCTGTCGCTCCTGGCGTCTGAACAGACAGAAAAAGCCCGTGAAGGATCACGTCTACAAAAGAAAACATTAACCCGAACCCGACAAGGGTTCATAAAACACTGAATACAATGAAAACTCAATTTATGAAAGGTCTTCTGACCGCATCTCTGACATTGGCAGCCGTAGGCGCCATGGCTCAGGAGAACGGCAACCGCGATGAGCAGAACCGGATCGTACGCGGGCCCTACGAAACCAATCGCTTCTTCGACAACATCTTCATCCTGTCTCTTATACACATCTGACGCTGCCGACGA
>ENA-UBDJ01001580-UBDJ01001580.1-human-gut-metagenome-genome-assembly--contig:-NODE-1580-length-9744-cov-5.160801_pt1 | contig 9744 bp, 5 predicted proteins | sample MGYA00244279_ERZ654774 | MGnify/ENA primary metagenome ERZ654774 (study PRJEB26926, sample SAMN06164701) | human gut metagenome | biome: ENVO:00009003; feature: ENVO:2100002; material: ENVO:00002003...
ATATAATGTATAAGTTAGCTCCGTCGGGTGGTCTCTAATCACTTAGAAAGCACTTGGTCGAACCCGGTGCGGAATAATCGGGCACAAAAGTACTCTTTTTATTCTAAATGGACAAATGTTCTTTTGCTTTTTTGTTCTTTTAATGCAGATTGTACTTTTAGATTATTGGAGAAAAACTGTTTCATCAAGGAGAAACAGTCCGTGTAGGGATGGTTTCTGTTACAAAATGAATTTCAGAACATAGATACCGGCCAGCATCAGCGCCATTACAAGACACGCGAATATGACGAGTAGCACAAGACTGTAAGTCAGCATGAGGATAGTGCGCCAAAAGCTTCTCCACCAGGTGCAGCGGTACAATTGTTTGTAATCCCAACAGAATAGGACGAAAATAAGCCATAAAGGCAGCTCATACAAATCGTCTACCTTTGCGTACCCGTTGAAAGGCAGCACGATGATGCTCAGCAGGAGTATCTGGCAAGCTATGTAGGCTTGTATGAACACATGCTCCGTGGTATTGTAGTTTAACTTATATTTCCGGCGTCGGAAGGCAAGTTGGGTGGCAAGTGCAAACAAAGGCAGTGTGGCAATGATGCGGAATGCCTTGTTTCCGTGTCCCCAGCTCTTCATCAGATTCCATACTTTCATTAGGAAAGGAGAGTTCTGTAAGACTTTTTCCAGTCTGTCTCCCACTTCCGAGGTGTCGTTTACAAATTCATCGATGAGGTCGCCATCATCGCTGTTCTGTTCGGACACCTGTGTGGCAGAAGTGGAGTCGTTCTTCTCTTCCAGTTTGTTCAAGCTTTTCTCCAGGCTTTTTATAGTGATGGCGAGGGCTCGCTTTTCCTCTTTGCTATAGGTTTTCTCCATCTTTTTGGTAAGCTTCTCTTTAGCGGCAATGATTTCTTCTTTGTCTGTCTGCTCTGTCTTTTCCGTCTTTTCTTTTTTGCTTAGGGCTTCCGGGTCTACCAGTTGCACAGCCATGATATAAAGGGCTGCAAGAATGAAGAGTGTCTGGAACGGGCGAAAATACTCTACACGCTTACCACCGATGAAGTCTCTAATCATGTACCCCGGACGGTAGAGGAGTTCCAGAAGGGTACGTCCAAAGCCATTATCTATATTGAAGAAGCCTCCGGCAATGTTTTTAAGCGCGTTACTCAACCGATAGCGTGGAGTGTTACGGCTTTGTCCGCAACGGTTACAGTAGTTGCCGGTATAGGTGGTGCCACAATTCAGACAGGTGCAGGTTTCGTTGCCAGCGGGAGGAGTTTTTCTCCCTTGTATCAGCTTGATGTGAAATGCGCGTAAGCGTACTGCGCAGGGGTGCCACCATGAGTCGATGAAAGTTCTTGCTTTGTTGGGTAGTATCCTTCTTTTTTGGAGGATACCCCACAATGTCAGTATGAAAACAACCGGGAAGAAGTTGCTGTCGTCGGTCATGTCCAGCTCTTCAATAGCCAGCCAGAAGAGTGTCACTAGAAGGAGGATTTGCCAGACGCTTATCCTTTTCTGTTTCCGGGGAGAAGTGGCATGCGCATTTTCCGGCCGGATGGGATTTTCAATCTTGAATATGGAAGGATGCTCCTCCTGAACTGCCAGCAGTTCTTCCAAGGTGTTCATTATTTTCCGGTGTGGGTACTTCTCCAATTCTTTGGCAGTGGTTACTCCGTGGGTGACTCCAGCAAAGTCTACTCCGGCCGCTTGGGCTGTTTCCGCATCTACCGTGCTGTCGCCTATATAGAGGGTCTCGGCTTTGCTGACATGTAGCCGCTTAATGGCAAGGAGTAGCCCTTCGGGAGATGGCTTGGCGGCTTTCACGTCTTCACCACCCACGATGATGTCCATAAAATCTTCAGGAAAATGCTGGTCGAGGAGTTCCTTGATGCGGAATCGGTATTTGGTCGAGATGATTCCGATGCGGGCGCCGGAGTCCTTCAGTGCAGTCAGTACGGACTTGGTTTCCAGGAAAAGCACCGTGTTGACAGTCATATGCGTATCGGCCTCTTTTCGGTATTCTGCCTTGAATCCTGCCAGTTGTCCGGCATCTGTCACGCCGGTGAGGATGGAAAAAGAGTCTTCCAGAGTCTTGCCGATAGTACGTTTGATGTCGTCATCCGTCACCTCTGTATATCCGTGACGGGTCAGTACGTTGTGGAAACAAGTGACGATTCCGCGGGAAGAATCAGCAAGCGTATAATCAAAGTCGAAAAGATAGGTCGTGTAATTCATTGTGACTTTTTGTGACAAAGATAGTGTAAAGTATATTTTTACAAAATAAAAAAGAGGATTAATCGGAATTTTGTATTACTTTTGTTTGCATGAATTCTGTAGAAAAGTGACAAGATGTGTAAGTGTTTTATCCGGTTAGGTTGTTATACTATACACGTTAACCCTATAATGTTATGAATTTGATAAAATCTTGTTGTTTGTTTGTGGTCTTTTCATCCTTTCTGGCATGCACCTCGCAGGTGTCGGATGTGAAGAGTGTGTCTTATACAGAGTTTGTGAATCCCTTTATCGGTACAGATTTTACTGGAAACACCTATCCGGGTGCCCAGGCGCCGTTTGGCATGGTGCAGCTCAGTCCTGACAACGGACTGCCGGGCTGGGACCGTATTTCCGGATATTTTTATCCGGACAGTACCATTGCAGGCTTCAGCCATACCCATCTCTCCGGAACCGGCGCTGGTGACTTGTATGACATCTCTTTTATGCCGGTGACATTGCCTTATAAGGAGGCGGAAGCTCCGCTCGGCATTCACTCTTTGTTCTCTCATTCGGAAGAGTCGGCAAGCGCTGGATATTATCAGGTGCGTCTGAAAGATTATAATATAAATGTAGAGTTGACGGCCACCGAGCGTTGTGGCATTCAGCGGTATACTTTCCCAAAAGCCGATGCTGCCGTTTTCCTGAATTTGCGGAAAGCCATGAATTGGGATTTTACCAATGATTCTCACATAGAAGCCGTCGATTCGGTAACGGTGCAAGGTTACCGTTACTCTGACGGTTGGGCACGCGACCAGCGCCTCTACTTCCGTACACGTTTCTCCAAACCGTTTGCTGCGATGCAGCTCGATACAGCTGCCATAGAGAAAGAAGGCAAGCGGATAGGGACATCTGTCATTGCACGATTCGACTTTCAGACTAAGGAAGGAGAACAGATTCTTGTCAGTACTGCCATCTCCGGTGTAAGTATGGAAGGGGCGGCACGTAATCTAGCAGCAGAAGTACCTGATGATGATTTCGACAAATACCTGGCTGCTGTGCAGGATGATTGGAACGAACAATTGTCCCGGATAGAAATAAAATGCGATGACCGCGATGAGAAAGTCAAGTTCTATACAGCTTTATATCATTCGATGATTGCTCCTACCATTTACAGTGATGTGGACGGCGCCTATTACGGTCCCGACAAGCAAGTGCACCGGGTAGAGGGCTGGACAAATTACAGTACTTTCTCCTTGTGGGACACTTACCGTGCGGCTCATCCTCTCTATACTTTTATTGAGCCGGAACGGGTGAATGATATGGTGAAGTCCTTCCTCGCCTTCTTCGAACAGAACGGCCGCCTTCCCGTATGGAATTTTCAGGGGGGCGAGACAGATATGATGATAGGTTACCACTCTGTGCCGGTTATTGTAGATGCCTATCTGAAAGGTATTGGGGACTTCGATGCGAAAAAGGCCTTGGAGGCTTGTGTAGCTACTGCCAATATCGATTCCTATCGTGGCATTGGGTTATATAAGAAATATGGCTATGTTCCTTATAATGTGACAGATCAGTATAATTCGGAAAACTGGTCACTTTCTAAAACACTGGAATATGCATATGATGACTATTGTATAGCCCGTATGGCAGAGAAGCTGGGCGATAAGGAGGTTGCGGACGAGTTTTATAAGCGTTCCCGTAATTACCGGAATGTCTACAATCCGGTAAGTTCTTTCATGCAGCCCCGTGATGACAAGGGAGAGTTTATCCGGAACTTCTCGCCGGACGACTATACTCCGCACATCTGCGAGAGCAACGGCTGGCAATACTTCTGGTCTGTGCAGCAGGATATTGACGGTTTGATAGTTTTGACCGGAGGTAAGGAACGGTTTGCCCAGAAGCTGGACAGTATGTTTACTTACAATCCTTCTGCAGATGATGAGTTGCCTATTTTCAGCACCGGGATGATTGGCCAGTATGCGCATGGAAATGAGCCTAGCCATCACGTCATCTATCTGTTCAATGCTGTGGATCAACCTTGGAAAACCCAGAAATATGCAGCCCGGGTGATGCGTGAACTCTACCTGAACACTCCTGCCGGTTTGTGCGGCAACGAGGATTGCGGACAGATGTCCGCCTGGTATGTGTTCAGTGCGATGGGCTTTTATCCGGTAGACCCGGTTGGTGGAAAATATGAAATCGGTACCCCCCTATATCCGGAAATGAAGATGCACCTGCCCGGTGGAAAGACCTTTACGGTACTGGCGCCGGCGGTGAGCAAGGAAAATTGCTACATTCAATCTGTCAAACTCAACGGTAAGAACTATGACAAAAGTTATATTACGCATGAACAGATAATGGATGGAAGTGTTTTCGAATTTGAAATGGGGGATAAGCCAGGTCAGGCATGGTACAGTCCCCGATAACCGGCTAACATATGAATGAACATTTCGACTTGACATATAAATCCCTTTTCCGCAGGTATTATACCAACCTGCTGTTCTATGCCACACGCATTGTGGGGGAAGAAGATGCGGAAGATGTGGTACAGGATGTTTTCGTGGAGCTGTGGAAGCGGAAAGATACCATGAAGGTGGGAGAGCAGATTCAGGCTTTTCTGTATAGGGCGGTGTATACCCGTGCCTTGAACGTTCTGAAGCATCGGGACATTGTGAGTGGCTATGAGGCTGTCATGCTCGAAATCCATAAAAAGAGGGTTGAGTTCTATCAACCTGACAGCAATGATGTGGTGAAACGGATAGAGGATGCCGAACTCAGGAGGAAGCTGTCCGATGCCATCAATGAATTGCCGGACAAGTGCCGGATGGTATTCAAACTCAGCTATCTGCATGATATGAAGAATAAGGAGATAGCTGATACAATGGGAGTGTCATTGCGTACGGTGGAGGCCCACATGTACAAAGCTTTGAAGTTGCTGCGTGATAAACTGGGGTATCTGAACCTGATGTTGGCTCTGTTTTTCATCGGGAAAGTAAGTGTTTTTGCGAGCAGCGTTGTTTTATTATCATAATGAAGGAAAGAATGAATAAGTTGAATGAGGAGATATTGGCCAAGTTCCTTATGGGTGAATGTACGGAAGATGAACTTCGTGAGGTGAACGCCTGGCTGGAAGAGTCGGGTGAGAATGCACGCGAATTGTTCAGGCTGGAGGAGATTTACCACTTGGGGAGACTGGGGGATACTTCGAATACACAAGACATAGAAAAGGCCGAAAAGCGATTGTTTAAAAGGCTGGAACAAGAGAAGACGAAACAATACAAGGTACGGAGGATGGTTGGGTGGATACGGTATGCGGCCGTATTTGTGGGCTTCTTCCTTTTGGGTACTTTCGGCTATCTTTTTTATCAGACTTATAGCCAGCCGGAAACATTACTGGCTGTCACCACTCATGATAAGATTAAGGAACTGAAACTGCCGGATGGAACCAAAGTCTGGCTGAATAAAAACACTACCCTGAAATATCCACATGAGTTTGCAGGGAAGGGAAGAAAGGTTTATCTGGAAGGAGAAGGATATTTTGAGGTGATGAGGAATCCGGAAAAACCGTTTGTCGTACAGAGTGAGGTCATGCAGGTCAGAGTATTGGGAACTGTTTTCAACCTCAAGTCTGACAAGGCTAAGATGTCTGCAGTAGCTACCCTTTTGAAAGGCGAAGTAGAGGTGAAAGGTAATCATGGCGAGGGTATGATTATCCTTGCCCCCGGACAGAAAGCCGAGCTGAACGGAATGACTAGGCGTCTGGTGGTGAAGCAGGTGGATACGGGAATCGAAAACTGGCACAATAATGAGTTTGTCTTTGAGAAGGCTGACCTATACACCATTGCGCGTACATTGGAGAATTCGTATGGGGTGAGGGTAATTCTGGCACCGAACATAGATGTAAGCAAGACTTACTCGGGTACACTGAAGAAAAAAGAGAGTGTAGGGGCTGTGCTGAATCTGATAAAGAATGCCATTCCATTGGAGTATAAAATTGTGGGGAACAGTGTTTTCCTCTCCTCAATGAAGTAGGAAGGCCGCACAAATTCGAGATATGACGAGAAGAATTTATTTAATACTAACAACTTTCTAATATTATGCGAAAATTAATCCTATTGTTTTTTTTTGTGAGCAGTGCTTTATGGCTGCATGCCAAAGACTTTACCCGGTATGTCAGTCCTCTTGTCGGCACGCAGTCTACTTTCGAGCTTTCCACCGGTAATACCTATCCTGCGATCGCACGTCCCTGGGGTATGAACTTCTGGACTCCTCAGACAGGTAAGATGGGTGACGGCTGGCAATACGTCTATACCGCGAACAAGATCCGTGGTTTCAAGCAGACACACCAGCCCAGTCCCTGGATTAACGACTACGGGCAGTTCTCCATTATGCCGGTGGTTGGCAAACCCGAGTTTGATGAAGAGAAGCGTGCAAGCTGGTTCTCCCACAAGGGCGAAGTAGCACTTCCTCATTATTATAAGGTATATCTTGCCGAACACGATGTGGTTACCGAGTTCACCCCTACCGACCGTGCCGTATTGTTCCGTTTCACTTTCCCTGAAAATGATCATTCATACATTGTTGTCGATGCCTTTGACAAGGGCTCTTATGTGAAGATACTTCCGGAACAGAATCGTATTATCGGTTATACTACCCGTAACAGCGGCGGTGTTCCCGAGAACTTCAAGAACTATTTCGTGATAGAGTTCGACAAGCCTTTTACTTATAAGGCGTCTGTAGCCGATGGCGTCTTGACCGAGAATAAGGTTGAGCAGGAAGCCGGACATGCCGGTGCTGTTATCGGTTTCAAAACCCGTAAGGGTGAAGTGGTACATGCCCGTGTAGCCTCTTCTTTCATCGGTTTTGAGCAGGCTGACCGTAACTTGAAGGAGCTTGGCAATGACAATTTGGAAACACTGGTTCAGAAAGGTCAGGATGCCTGGAACAAGGTGCTGGGCCGTATTGATGTGGAAGGCGGAACCCTTGACCAGTACCGTACTTTCTACTCATGTTTGTATCGTTCCTTGTTGTTCCCGCGTGCATTCTATGAACTGGATGAGGCGGGAAATCCGATTCATTACAGTCCCTACAATGGGCAAGTGTTGCCCGGCTATATGTATACGGATACCGGTTTCTGGGACACTTTCCGCTGTCTTTTCCCATTCCTCAACCTGATGTATCCGTCGGTGAACAGGCAGATTCAGGAAGGTCTTGTCAACACCTATAAGGAAAGCGGTTTCTTCCCCGAATGGGCAAGTCCGGGTCACCGTGGCTGTATGATTGGCAACAACTCTGCTTCCGTACTGGCAGATGCCTATCTGAAAGGTGTGAAGGTGGAGGATGTGCAGACGTTGTACGAAGGTCTCATCAACGGTACAAAGAATGTCCATCCCGAGGTCTCTTCTACGGGTCGCCTCGGCTATGAGTATTACAACAAGCTTGGTTATGTTCCCTACGATGTGAAAATCAACGAGAACACTGCCCGTACTTTGGAGTATGCTTATAATGACTGGTGCATCTACCGCATGGCAAAAGAACTGAACCGTCCGAAGAAGGAGCAGAAACTCTTTGCGGAACGTGCCATGAACTATAGGAATGTATTTGATAAGGAAAGCAAGCTGATGCGTGGTCGTAATCAAGACGGCCAGTTCCAGTCTCCTTTCTCTCCTTTGAAGTGGGGTGACGCCTTTACTGAAGGTAACAGCTGGCACTATTCCTGGTCTGTATTCCACGACCCTCAAGGTCTGATAGACCTGATGGGTGGAAAAGAGTCTTTCGTAGAGATGCTTGACTCTGTATTTATTGTCCCGCCCTTGTTCGATGACAGCTACTACGGCCAGGTAATCCATGAAATCCGTGAGATGACAGTGATGAATATGGGTAACTATGCCCATGGCAACCAGCCCATCCAGCACATGATTTACCTTTATAACTACGCCGGGGAACCTTGGAAGGCCCAATATTGGCTTCGTCAGGTAATGAACCGCATGTATACTGCCGGTCCCGACGGTTATTGCGGTGACGAGGACAACGGTCAGACTTCCGCGTGGTATGTCTTCTCTGCACTTGGTTTCTATCCGGTTTGCCCTGGTACGGACGAGTATGTATTGGGCGCCCCTCTGTTCCGTAAGGCTACCCTCCATTTCGAGAACGGTAAGTCCCTGACAATTGACGCTCCGGATAACTCACCGGAGAACATGTATATCGAGTCTCTCAAGGTGAACGGCGTGGATTATTCCAGGAATTATCTGACGCATGGCGATTTGCTGAATGGCGGTACCTTGAGGTTTGATATGGGCAGCCAGCCTAATATGAAGAGAGGTACGCAGCCGGAAGATTATCCTTATTCTTTCTCGAATGAACTGAAGAAGTAAAGAATAGTAATAATATAGTAAGAAAAGGGTTGCCTCGAAAATAAGTTGATATATCATTTTGTTATTTACTATCTGTATTATAGGTGTTTTTCTTGAATCAGGTGGAAATAATTATTTACTTCGTTAGTAATATTGAGCAAAATGATATATCAACTTATTTTCGGGGTAACTCTTTTTTTTAGGATTAATGATAAAAAAGATACTTTTTCAGTAAGTGTATTTTCATTGTCTGTTGTTTTATATAGGAATGCGAGAGAATGAATCTCTCGAAGTAATTTATTGTATAACCTATAAATTGTGTTTATGAAAGACAATTATGCTTTTCGGAGTTCGACGTTCATGCGGGCTTTATTAGTTTTGTTGTTCATGGCAGTTTCTATCGAGTGGGGCTTTGCCCAGTTAAACCTGAATGTGTCTCGCGGTACATTGGGGACAGTCATTGAACAAATCAAGTCTCAATCCAAGTATCAATTTTTTTATGACGACAAGCTGGCTGCGCTGTCAGTAGAAAACGTTAAAGTGAACAATGTATCCATTGAAGATGCTTTGAATGTTATTCTCAAGGGGAAGAACATTTCGTATAAAGTGGAGGACAACATCGTTTATCTTTCAGAAAAGACCGCTACTTCACAAGAAGGTAAGCAACAGGGGAAAGAGCGGACTATTACCGGAGTCGTATCAGATGATATGGGGCCTCTGATTGGTGTGAACGTATTGGTAAAAGGTACCAGCAATGGTTGTATTACAGACCTGGACGGTAACTTTACGTTGACCACTACAGAAGCGAATCCGGTACTTGTATTCTCTTATATCGGTTATAAGTCGCAGGAAATTTCGGCGACCGGTTCAGCTTCCATTAATGTACTGATGCAGAATGACACGCAGATGATTGAAGAAGTGGTGGTCACTGCCCTCGGTATCAAGCGATCGGAAAAGGCATTGTCCTACAATGTACAGCAGGTGAATACGGATGCCATTACTTCCAATAAAGACGCCAACTTTGTAAATTCATTGAGTGGCAAGGTAGCGGGTGTGAACATCAATGCTTCTTCATCCGGTGTGGGTGGCGTATCAAAGGTAGTGATGCGTGGTACGAAATCCATCATGCAGCTGTCTCTTATACACATCTGACGCTGCCGACGAACTCTAGGGTGTAGAT
>ENA-UBDJ01001587-UBDJ01001587.1-human-gut-metagenome-genome-assembly--contig:-NODE-1587-length-9698-cov-5.903350_pt1 | contig 9698 bp, 8 predicted proteins | sample MGYA00244279_ERZ654774 | MGnify/ENA primary metagenome ERZ654774 (study PRJEB26926, sample SAMN06164701) | human gut metagenome | biome: ENVO:00009003; feature: ENVO:2100002; material: ENVO:00002003...
ATACCCCGGCCGTGCCGCAGGAGCACGGCGAGTACCGCTATTTCGCCGGCCACGGGTTCCGTATCGAAAAGCGCTCGCAGATGTTGGGGCACCTCGCCGAAGGCAAGTACGTGATGGCCGTGGCGGGGACGCACGGCAAGACTACGACGTCGACGCTCGTGGCATGGCTGAACCGCGCCCTGACGGGTGGCGGCAGTGCTTTTCTGGGCGGTATCTCGAAGAATTTCGGCGGCAACCTGGTGCTGGACGGCTGCGGGGTGCAGGGGATGCGCCCGCCCGCAGGGGAGGGACGCGCCGCTGCCGGATCCCGCCTTTCGGGCGGGCGGCTGGCCGTCGAGGCCGACGAGTTCGACCGTTCGTTCCTGCGGCTCTATCCCGATGTGGCGGTGGTCACGTCGGCCGACGCGGATCACCTCGACATTTACGGGACGCACGAGGCGGTGAAGGAGGCTTTCGCGCAGTTCGTGCGGCAGATACGCCCCGGCGGGTTCCTCGTCATCAAGCAAGGGGTCGGCATCGTGGTGGACAATCCGCAGATTACGGTGTACCGCTATTCGTACGACGTGCCGTGCGACTTCTATGCCCGTAACGTGCAGTTGCTCGAGGGAGGCCATTACCGATATGATATCGTAGTGCCGGGCGGTGCGATCGAAGGCTGCACGCTGGGCATTCCGGGCTGGGTCAACATCGAAAATTCGGTGGCGGCCGTGGCCTCGGTATGGTGCGCGGCCAGGGCCGAAGGGGTTGCGTTGGATGCGGACGCCCTGCGCGGGGCGCTGGCGTCGTTCTCGGGCGTGAAGCGCCGTTTCGAATTCTATGTCAACACCCCCAGGCAGGTCTACATGGACGATTACGCGCACCATCCGCGCGAACTGGCGGCGACGCTGACCTCCGTGCGGAAGATGTTCCCGGGACGGCGCATTACGGTGCTGTTCCAGCCCCACCTCTACACCCGTACGCGCGACCTTTACGAAGAGTTCGCCGAGTCGCTGTCGCATGCCGACGAGGTGGTGCTGCTGCCGATCTACCCGGCGCGCGAGGAGCCGATCCCCGGCGTCACGTCGGAGCTCATCGCCCGGCGCGTGGCCGTGCCGTGCCGCATCGTCGGCAGGGAGGCGCTGGCTGATACGGTCGCGGCGATGGATACGGACGTGGTGGTGAGCTTCGGGGCGGGCAATATCGACGCCTGCTGCGGGGCGCTGGCCGAAAAACTCGAAGCGAAAAGCTGACGCGCGATGAACCGCTACCTCCGATACGCATTGCTGGCCCTTTTGTGGGGCGCTGTGGCCGCATATATCCTCTATGCGGGCTCCACGGCGCAGCGTCTGCGTGCCGCGAGGACGGTCGGGAAGGTCGAGATTGAGGTCGTCGACAGCTCGTCGACGGGCTATCTGGTGTCGGGGCGCATGGTGCGCGGGTGGATCGCGCACAGCGGGATCAAGACGAAAGGCACGGCAGTTGATAAGGTGCCTTTGACGCAGATCGAGGAGATGATCGCCAGGAACGGGTTCGTGGAGCGGGTGGACGCCTATGTCACCTATGACGGGGTGCTGCACGTGGATATCAGCCAGCGAAGGCCGCTCGTGCGGCTGCTGGTGGACGGCGTGGATTCGTACGTCACGGCGGAGGGCTATGTGTTCGCCGCGCCGCGGGCATCGTCGCTTTACGTGCCGGTCGTGACGGGCAGCTACCGCCCGCCGTTTCCCGCGGGGTATGCCGGTTCCGTGCGGGCGCATATCGACACCGAGTCGGCGAAGGTGGACAAACGGATCGCGGAGCTGGAGCGGGAGAAGTACCCGCTTTACAGGCGCGAACTGCAGAACGACCGCAACCTGTCGGCGCTGCGCCGTATGCGGGTCAAGAAACAGTGGTGGCGGCTGGAAAGCTCGGCCGAGTTCGACAAACGGGTCGGCGAACTGCGCCGCCACAAGGTCGAAATGCGCCGCAAATACCGCTACGAGGCGCGTATGATTCAGGAGGGGATTGACCGTATCGCTCGGCAGCAGGAGGCCGAGCGGCTGAAACAAAAAAAGTTGGAGAAAAGCTACGAAGATTTCATGAAACTCCTTACCTTTGTAGAGTTCGTCGAAGAGGACGACTTCTGGAGGTCGGAAGTGGTGCAGATTGCGGCCCGGACGACCCCCAGCGGAGCGTTGGAGGTGGAACTGGTGCCGCGGAGCGGGCGCCACACCATTCTTTTCGGGCGCATCGAGCAGGTGGAGCGTAAGTTCGACAAGTTGATGCGCTTCTACCGCAGCGGGTTGCAGAACATCGGCTGGGATGCGTACAGGACGATAGATATCAGATACAAGGATCAGGTGGTTTGCAAGAAATAAAAAGGAAATATACCGTGGAAAGAAAGAATTATACCGTTGCCGTCGACCTGGGCTCGTCGAACGTCGTGGTGGCTGTCGGCGAGAAGGTCGCCGAAGGCCGGATGGATGTGGCGTCGATCGTGTCGAAGCCCGTCGAGGGCGTCAATGCGGGCAAGATCGAGAATATCGAACTGGTGAGCCGCGCCATCCGCGAAGCCATGTCCGAAGCCGAAGAGCAGCTGGGTATCCGGATCACGGAGGCCTATGCCGGTATTTCGGGCGATTTCGTGCGCTGTGCGCGCCATACGGATCATGTCTTCGTCTACGATCCCCAGAACGGCGTCAACCAGAAGGACGTCGACGCGCTGTTCGACCGCATGCGGAACGTACAGGCGCCCGACGACGAGACCATCATGGAGCGTGTGCCCCAGAACTATGTGGTCGACGACAACCAGGAGGTCAAGAACCCCGTGGGGTCGTTCGGCAAGAAACTCTCGTCGACGTTCAATTTCATCCTTTGCCTGCGCACGCCGATGCAGCGGCTCGACATGGCGCTCAAGCGGCTCGGCATAAAGATGCTGGGCGTGACGTCGAATGCCATCGCCACGGCCGAGGCCGTGCTGCTGCCCGACGAGAAGGAGGAGGGCGTAGCGGTGGTCGACATCGGCGGCGGCGTGACGGACGTGGCGGTTTATTACCGCAACGTGGTGCGTTATATCGCCACGATCCCGATGGGGGCCATGGCCATCAACCGCGACATCCGCACGATGAGCGTGCCCGAGAAACATGTGGAAAGCCTCAAACAGAAATACGGTTCGGCGGTGGCCGACCTGGCCCCGGAGGACAAACTGATCCGCGTCAACGGCCGCACGGCCCGCGAAGCGAAGGACATCCTGCTGCGCAACCTGGCGACGGTGATCGAAGCCCGTGCCACGGATATTGCGGAGTTCGTATTGCAGGAGATCCGGGATTCGGGGTATGCCGGCAAGCTGGCCTACGGTATTGTCCTGACGGGAGGTTCGGCCAAGCTGAAGGATGTGGACGAGTTGTTCCGCCGCGTGACGGGCATGGACGTGCGCATCGCATCGGCCGAGACCGGCGTTGCGGAGGAGTCGAAGGAGAAGGTCGCAGACCCGGCCTATGCCACGGCGGTCGGTATTTTGCTCAAGGGCGCCGAGCAGGGTGCCTGCGCGGTGATCGAGCGTCCGGCCTCGCCGGCGTCCCGGCCTGCGGAACCCCGCCCGGGATTCCAGCCCCAGCAGCCCCAGGCCGCACCCGAGTTCCGCCATACGCCGCGGTTCCAGCAGTCCGCACAGGGGCCGGCTTCCGCGGCGGCACAGCCTGCGCCCGATGAGGATGCCGCGGCAAGGGGGCAGGAGCGGGAAGATGAGCAGCTGAAGGCCCCCGTGATCGAACCCAAGCGCAAGCGCGACTGGGGGTCGATCTTCCAGAAGACCTTCGACAAGATCAACAAGAGCTTTACGGCCGCCGAGGACGAGGAGATCTGATGCTAAGGGCTGCAACCGGCCCTTTAGGCGGCCGGGCGTGAGGAAGATTTGCGGGCGTTAGCCCCGCGTGGGAATTAATTTGAAGAAAGGAGTAAAGAGATATGACAGACGAATTGATGTCGGAAATCAAAGCCCCGAAAACGGACGGGTCGATCATTATGGTGGTCGGTGTCGGCGGTGCCGGAGGGAATGCCGTGAACCATATGTGGAACCTGGGTATACGGGGCGTGACGTTCATGGTTTGCAATACCGACCAGCAGGCGTTGGACAAGAGCCCCGTGGAGCTGAAGATACGCCTCGGCGCCGAGGGCCTCGGTGCGGGGAACGACCCGGAGAACGGCCGCCGTGCCGCAGTCGAGTCGCTGCCCGAAATCCGCCAGCACCTCGAAGAGGCCGGGACTCGGATGCTGTTCATCACGGCCGGCATGGGCGGCGGTACGGGTACGGGCGCTTCGCCCGTCATCGCCAAGCTGGCCAAGGAGATGGGGCTGCTGACTGTGGCGATCGTCACCTCGCCGCTGGCCGTCGAGGGTAAGATCCGCTATGAACAGGCCTTCCGCGGGATCGAGGAACTGCGCCAGAATGTCGATTCGCTGCTGATTATCAACAACGAGAATATCCTCGAAATATACGGGCGCCTGTCGCTCAAGCAGGCGTTCGGCAAGGCCGACGACATTCTGTGTTCGGCGGCGAAGGGCATCGCCGAGATCATCACGGTCGAGAGCGACCTGGTGAACGTCGACTTCGCCGATGTGTCGAAGGTGATGCGCGACAGCGGCCGCGCGCATATGGCCGTAGCTACGGCCGAAGGCGACAACCGCGCCGAGACTGCTGCCGAGGCTTCGCTGCGTTCGCCGCTTCTGGATCACAACCTGATCTCGGGTGCGAAGAATATCCTGCTGAACATTTCGGTGTCGAACGCCGACTCGCTGATGTACGAGGAGGTGGTGCGCATCCTGGAGTATATTCAGGCGCATGCCAGCGTGCAGGACGACAACGGCGTGATACACAACGCCAATATTATCTGGGGTACGAGCGAGAAGCCCCAGCTGGGCAACGCCATCGAACTGGTGGTGGTGGCCACGGGGTTCTCGGGCGATGCGTCCGTCGACGTGATGAAGCAGATCATCCCCCCGGCGCGTATCACGGAACCGGTGAAGGAGCCTGTGGCTCCCGTGCTGGAGCCGATCAAGCCCGTTGCGCCGCCGCAGCGGCCGCCCGAGCAGGTGATGCTCGGCGCCAAGTCGACCCGCTACAACAACATCGAACTGCTGCTGGCCAAACCGGCCTACCAGTCGCGCAACTCGAAGTTCGTCGTGCAGATGCCCGGCGGACGCAAAGAGGTGCTGCGCGAGGAGTCCGAAAACAGCCAGCAGGCTGCCGATTCGCAGAGCGGATCGCTTTTTGACTAACTAAATCCGCGCAAGTTTGGAGAGTACCGCTTCATGGATCGCATTCAACGGGTTTTCGGGCCATATCGCCGTGCTGTGCGCGGTGACGTTGGGATTGCTGTGCGTTTCAGCGCTCGTATCGGGGGCTGAAACTTCGTTTTTCTCCCTGTCGCATAAGGATATCCGCCGCCTGCAGACGCGCACGACCGCTTCGGCGGAGGCGGTGTTGCACTTGCTGACGAATGTCGACGTGCTGCTGGCGACGATTCTGGTGGTCAACAACCTGGTGAATATCTGCATCGTCATCCTCGTGTCGGGTATCATCGACTCGGTTTTTACGTTCCTGCGTTTCGAGTTCCTGTTCAAGACCGTACTGGTGACTTTCCTGCTGCTGCTGTTCGGCGAGATACTGCCTAAAGTATTGGCGCAGACCATGCCGGTGCGTTTCGCGCAGTTCGCGGCACGGCCGCTCAGGGTGTTGCGGTGGATTTTCTATCCGCTCTCCTACATCCTGGTGCGCACGAGCAGCCGCATCAGCGAAAAGGCGGCGCACAAGAGCGAGATTTCGCTCGACGAACTGGCCGACGCCGTGGATATGACCCAGAGTTCGAGCCCCGAGGAGCATGTGATGCTGTCGGGGATCGTCAACTTCGTGAATACCGAGGTGCAGGAGATCATGAAACCCCGCGTGGACATTACGGCGCTCTCGGTGACGGACGATTACGAGACCGTCAAGCAGACGATCATCCGGTCGGGTTTTTCGCGTATCCCGGTATACGAAGAGGATATCGACAATATCAGGGGGACGCTCTATGTCAAGGACCTGCTCCCCTATATCAACCACGGCAACGAATTCGGCTGGCAGCAGCTGGTGCGCAAGCCCTATTTCGTGCCCGAGCATAAGAAGATCAACGACCTGTTGGGCGACTTCCAGTCGAACAAGGTACACATGGCGATCGTCGTCGACGAGTACGGTTCGACGCTGGGGCTGGTGTCGCTGGAAGATATTATCGAGGAGATCGTGGGCGAGATTTCGGACGAAAGCGATGCCGACGAGAGTTTCTTCACGCGTCTCGACGAGAAGAGTTACCTCTTCGACGGCAAGAGCCACCTGGGCGATTTCGAACGGGTGCTGGGAATCGACGAGGAGACCTTTGCCGACGTGAAGGGCGATGCCGAGACCCTCGCCGGGCTGATGCTCGAACTCAAACGCGACTTCCCCCGCAAGGGCGATGTCTTTACGTCGCACGACATCCGTTTTACGGTGCAGGAGATGGACGGGCACCGTGTCGATAAAATCCGTGTGGACTTGCAGTGAACGATGGGAAAGGCACTCTTCATAGAGCCGCCGATGGACGAGGCCGGAGTAGCCGGGTGGGTGACATCCGACGAATTGGCCGAGGCCCGGCGTTTTGTGCGGGAGGGCCGGCGCCGGGAATACCTCACGTGGCGGGCTATCGTCCGCCGGGAACTGGGGGCGGATGTACGGATTGCCTACGATGCCGCCGGGGCTCCGGTCGTCGACAGGGACGGGGTATACGTCGGGGTTTCGCATTGCAGGGGGCGTGTGGCCGTCTGTCTGTCCGATGTCCCCTGCGCGGTCGACATCGAGCCCGAGGCGCGGGATTTCAGCCGTGCCGCGCCGCGTTACATGTCCCCCTCCGAGCTGGCGCTGTCCGGCGATCCGTTGCTGCCTGCCGCTGTCTGGTGCGCCAAGGAGGCGCTCTACAAATATGCCCGGCGCCCGGGGCTGGACTTGCTGCACGACCTGCGGGTGGAGGCGGTGGATTTTGCGGCCGGAATCGTTGTCGGGCGCATCGGCGGCGGGGAGGCGATCCGGCTCACGCTGCATCGTGCCGACGGGTTTATCACGGTATATACGGTATAGTCCCGGCGGGATTACCGCATGGGAAAGCCCCTCCTCGGGAGGGGCTTTCCCATATGTGTCCTGTTCGCGCGGCGCAGGCTCTTAGAAGGCTTCGGAGGCCGTGAAGAGGAAGGCCGAGGAGCGTTTGCGATCCCACGGCAGGTTTTGGTTGCCGTAGACGCCCCAGCCGTAGTCGAGGCGGATGTTCATCCGGTTCTTGAACTCGAACCGGTAGCCGCAGCCGAAGCTGTAAAGGGTGTTGTCCCAGCGGAATTTGTCGGTGCCCCAGACCTGTCCGCCGCCGATCCAGGCTACGACGCCGTGGCGGCGGTAGATTTTCTGGCGCAGCTCGATCTGCGTCTCGACGAGCCTTTTGTCGCGGTAGCGCCCTTCGTAGTAGCCGCGCATGCGTTCCATGCCGCCCATCTTGGCGTACATGTGCCACGAAGGGGTGCCGGCCGTGAAGTCGGCGTAGAGGTCGTAGGCGAAGATGGCGCCTTTCCAGAGTTTCCGGTAGAAGTCGAAGGTCAGGGTGAAGCGTCCGAAGTTGCGGCGCGTATTGCCCAGCCATTCGGGGTACCACTTGGCTTCGGCCTTGATGAAGATGCCCCTCGAAGCGTTGAATGTCACGTCGCGCGTGTCGTATTGGGCGAAGAGGCCGAGGCTGGTGTTGAAGGCGTTCGGATTGTCGCCCGATTCGGTAATGTAATTCGAGAAGGGATCCTGCTTGGCCGGGTCGTAGCGCCCCTCCCGCCAGAGGGTGTATAGTTCGCCCATCCTGCCGCCCGGAACCGGCTTCCCGGCGTCTACGTCGGCTTTGACATTATTCATATAGGCGACCATGCCTGTGTCTTTGTACTTCGCCCCGGTGTAGTCGATGCCCCCGCTGACGCCGATGTAAAAGCGTCCGGCGAGCGCCGTGCAGTAGGAGATGCGGAAGATGCCCATCGTGGTGGTGAGCTCCTGTGCGTAGCCCTCCGCGCCGGCGTTGTAGCCCACGCCGTAGAAGGCACCCGGAAAATAGACGAAGGCCCCGGCGTAGCTCAGGCGTTGTTTGTTGTGGTTGAAGATGTTGTCGCCCGAGAAGCGGAGCAGGACGAATTTTTCGGTCGTGACGTTGCCGTAGATCGAGATATTCGACGGGGCGGTCACGGAGTCCGTGCGGTCTATTCGGTAAAGCCCCGCCACGAGGAACCCGATGCCGAAGCCGACATCCGACGAATAGTTCGGGCCGGGGACGATGCTCCAGTCGATTTTCTTCTCGAACGTACGGTCGATATTCGAACGGCTGTAATAGTCGATGATGCGGCGTATGAAGCCTTTGCGTTGGGCAGGCGATGTGAGGGCTGCGGTGTCGGCAGGCTGTTTCGGGGAGCGGGCTGCGGCGCTTCCGATCTGGGACAGGGCTTCCTCGGTCGAGGGGAAGGCGTCCATGTCCTTCTCGGGTTGCTGTCCCGCGGCGGTATATGCTATCAACAGCATACAGGCCGTCAAAATGGTTCTGTATCCCTTTTTCATGAATCGTTCGGGTGAAAGGCGACCCAAAGATAGGAATTATTTTCCGTATGCGCAAAACGGCGCGAGCGTGGCGGAGAAGGGCGCGGCCTTCCGGTATAAATTCTTACCTTTGCTGCGGCGACCCTCCCGTGCGCGGCTTTGCAGGCGGGGACACGGGTGGCCGTTTACCGAACTTAAAGATGCAGATAACCAGACCAGTCCCGGCCGCCGATCCCGTGGAACATACCGATGGCAGGGCGTTGACCGAAGGCGAAGAGATTGCCGGAGGCATTTTCCGCAGCATTGTTTTCCCGCACCTCGACCGGGAACATATCTGGGTGCAGTCGTGCCTTTTCGCGGGCTGCCTTTTCCCGGCGTGCACGCTGCGCGGATCGCATTTCACGGATGTGACCTTCCGGAACTGCGACCTGTCGAACGCCGACCTGACGGGGTGCAGTTTCCAGCGGGTGGAGTTCCTGGATTGCAAGCTCATGGGGACGAACCTCTCCGAGGCGACGATGCAGCATGTGGCCTTCGAGCGCTGCAAGGCGGAATTCGCCAATTTCGCACTGGGGCGCTTGCGTTTCGTGGCGCACGGGCAGGGAGTCATGCGGGGTGCCGTGTTCGACGAGTGCCGCCTGGAGAAGGTCGCCTTTTCGCGCTGCGACCTGACGCAGGGCGAATTCCGCGGCACGCGCCTGCGCGGGCTTTCGTTCGCCGATTCCAACATCCGCGGCATGCGGGTCGGCGAGGTCGATTCGTTTGAATTAAAGGGTTTGAAGATCAATGCATTGCAGGCTGTTGACCTGGTGCGGCTGCTGGGGGTAGAGGTGGAGGAATAGAGGGTTTATTCAAAAAATTTACATATTTCTTAAAAAATCTTAATAAAATATTTGGAAGTTTGCTTTTGCCGTAGTACTTTTGCCTTGTCTTAAATGATAAAATATTTTAAGAATTATTTAAAATTATTTAGTATGAAAGCAAGGATCAATGAGTGGTTACGCACCGCCCTGATTATGTTGGGAGAGAGCATCAAGCTGCGCGAGATGTAATATCTCCCTTTTATTTTCGGAAAAGAGTTAAAACTTCGATATACGAAAGCGGCCCGACTTTGACAGTC
>ENA-UBDJ01001590-UBDJ01001590.1-human-gut-metagenome-genome-assembly--contig:-NODE-1590-length-9679-cov-4.770885_pt1 | contig 9679 bp, 8 predicted proteins | sample MGYA00244279_ERZ654774 | MGnify/ENA primary metagenome ERZ654774 (study PRJEB26926, sample SAMN06164701) | human gut metagenome | biome: ENVO:00009003; feature: ENVO:2100002; material: ENVO:00002003...
ACGAGATTTCTGCCTGTCTCGTGGGCTCGGAGATGTGTATAAGAGACAGGTGTGTATCCGTAAATGTTGTGTCCCGAAATTACGATACAGTCTGTTGGCATGATATGCTCTTTGCTTGTAATTATAAGATCATAACAAACTGTTAAATGTTTTGATTTTCCTGCGATTTCCTTCGCCTGTGACAGTTCAATTGATTGATATGGATAACGTGCGATCACACCTACAAGTGCCTTTGATGCCGGAAGACATCCAAGGATAGCAACAACTGTCAGAAGATTCAGCCTCGTATGTGTCTGCCAGTAACCAAGAGCAAAAATTGCCAGAACGATTGCAAAATAAATAACCGTTCTTAAAATCTCCACTTTTCTTTTATAATTCAAATAACCTGGTTTTCCTTTTTGTATTTTCTTCATTTTTCATCCTATTCTAAATTCATATTTGCTGCATACGCACGAGAAATCCATGCGGCAGCAGTTTTGTTCCAAAGTAAGTTAATTTCATTGGGATTCCATAAACGGAGACTGATTTCCCGGATCTGCAGTCCTTCAACGCCTGATGAACCACTCTGTCTGCCTTCGCCATTGTCAGTTTCTTCAAGATATTCTGCGGTTTCCCGGAAAACTTGAAAAACTCCGTATCAACCGGACCCGGGCAGACTGCTGTGACGACAATTCCTTTTTTTCTCAGTTCTTTTCCCAATGATCTGGAGACGCTTAAGACATAAGACTTCGTTGCCGCATATACTGAGAAATACGGTTGTGGGCAAAATGCAGATGCGGACGCAAGATTGACGATCCTGCTGCCAGCACGCAGAAATGGCAGACACAGCAATGTCATTCTTGTAAGAGACCGGCAGTTTACATCCACCATATCTGTCTGGATCCGGAATTTTTCAGACAAAATCTCTTCTACACTTCCTGACTTGCCAAATCCTGCTGAATTCACAAGCATTCGTAAATCCGGCTGTTCTTTCTCAAGTGCATCTCTCAATTCCTTATATACCTTTTTCTTCTGAAGGTCACCTGCAAAAATCCGAAGAGGAACTCTGCTTTCTTTCGCAAGCGCCTCCAGACGCTCTTTGCGCCTGGCGATCACCCAGATCTCATCCAGATTTTTATAAAAATATCCAAGCTGACGTACAAATTCTCTTCCCATTCCCGAAGATGCTCCGGTTACGATTGCAATTTTCATCCTGCTTCCTTTCTTGAATCCTGTCTGTCAGATACTTAAATGTACCTATTTTCTATTCTTCTTAGAATGAACATTTCTGATAGATTTCTTCTTATTTTTCCCTTCAACTCTTCCTCTGTATTCAGAATTGTTTTGTCTTTTCTGACCATTCGAACCTTTTGATCCTTTTTTCGGTTCCTTTCTGCCGGCTTTTTTATCATTTCCTGAACCACGCATCTGTCTCGGTCTCACAAGACATTTCGGTCCGAATCCGATCAGATCAGATCTTCCTGCTTTATGAAGTGCTTCAATCACCAGATCATACAGCTCCGGATTACGATATTGGATCAACGCTCTCTGCATTGCCTTCTCATGCGGACTCTTCGGAACATAAACCTTCTGCATCGTTCTCGGATCTACCCCGGTATAATACATACAGGTGGAAAGAGTTGATGGTGTCGGATAGAAATCCTGCACCTGCTCCGGCATATATCCAAGATCACGACAGTACTCTGCAAGTTCTACTGCTTCCTTCAGAGTAGAACCAGGGTGGGATGACATCAGATACGGAACCAGATACTGTTCTTTCCCGATTCTCTCATTCATCTTATAAAACTGTCTTGTAAACTCTTCATAAACTTTGTGCTCCGGTTTTCCCATCAGAGACAGGACAGGACCTGCCACATGCTCCGGTGCTACCTTCAACTGTCCACTGACATGATATTCACACAACTCTCTTAAAAACTCCTGCTTCTTATCTGCGAGCAGATAATCAAAGCGGATTCCTGAACGGATAAACACCTTCTTAACTTTTGGAATATCTCTCAACTTTCTCAACAGACTGACATAATCTCTGTGATCTGCGCCCAGATTCTTACACGGAGACGGGAACAGACACTGACGCGTTTTACAAACGCCATGCTCCATCTGCTTTTTGCAGGATGGATGCCGGAAATTTGCTGTCGGACCGCCAACATCATGAATATATCCTTTAAAGTCCTTATCTTTTGTAATTTCTTTTGCTTCTTCAATCAGAGATTCATGACTTCTTACCTGGACAATTCTTCCCTGATGGAACGTCAATGCGCAAAAACTGCATCCTCCAAAACATCCTCTGTTGCTGATCAGACTGAATTTAATCTCCTTGATTGCAGGAACTCCGCCTTTTGCCTCGTAAGACGGATGGTAAGTCCTCTGATAAGGAAGAGAGTAAACATCATCCATCTCCATCTGTGTCAGTGGTGTTGCCGGCGGATTCTGTACTACATACAGATGTTCAGAATACGGTTCTACAAGACGTTTTCCGTTAAATGCATCCGTATTCAGATACTGTGTGTAAAAGCTGCGGGCATAATTCATTTTGTCCGCTTTGAGGTCTTCAAAGGACGGAAGGATTTCCGCATCATAAATACTGTCTAATGATTTTGCTTTTACAACCGTACCGGCTATATACGTGATATCCTCAACCGGTATCCCGGCATCCAGTGCTTCTGCAAGCTCTACGATTGAATGTTCTCCCATTCCATAAGAAATCACATCTGCACCCGAATCGAGCAATACAGAACGTTTCAGCTTGTCTGACCAGTAATCATAGTGTGCCATTCTTCGAAGACTTGCTTCGATACCGCCCAAAATGATCGGTGTCTTTTTATAAGTCTGACGAATCAGATTTCCATAGACTACGCAGGCATAATCCGGTCGTTTTCCCATCTCGCCGCCCGGTGTATAGGCGTCTGTCTTTCTTCTCTTTTTGGATACAGAATAATGATTTACCATAGAATCCATATTTCCTGCAGAAACAAGAAATCCAAGTCTTGGTTCTCCGAACACCTGCACGCTCTCCGGCTTACGCCAGTCCGGCTGTGCAATGATCCCAACACGATATCCTCTGGATTCCAGAAGACGTGTAATGATTGCGTGACCAAAAGATGGATGATCGACATAGGCGTCTCCTGATACATAGACAAAATCTACCTGATCCCATCCCCTCTCTTTCATCTCTTCTCTGGTAATTGGTAAAAAATTTCCTTTCATGCTTTCTCCCTGTTTAACGTAGTAATGAACAGTCACGCAATGCTTCCAGTTCCTGTCCTGTTAATTCTCGATATTCTCCTAATGCAAGCCGCGGATCAAGTACAAGGCTTCCCATCTGCAGGCGTTTCAGATAAATAACCTCTTTTCCGACTGCATGGAACATTCGTTTCACCTGATGAAACTTTCCCTCTCTGATCGTCAGTCGGATTTCAGAAATCTCTTCTCTTTTCAGAATTTCCAGATGAGCCGGAAGTGTCGGTTTCTCTTCCCCGATTTCAAGTCCTTCTGCAAATCTTCTCACATCTTCTTCCGTAACTTTTCCATCGATTCTGGCGAAATAGACTTTATCTACATGCTTCTTCGGTGACAAAAGCTGATGTGCAAGTTCGCCATCATTTGTGATCAGCAAAAGTCCCTCTGTGTCTTTATCTAATCTTCCGACAGGAAAGAGATCCTTTCTCTGCTTTTCATCAATCAAATCTAATACAGTACTGTCGTTTTTATCTTCCGTTGCAGAAACCACCCCGGCTGGCTTATTTAACATGTAATATTCATATTCTGCATAAGCAACCATCTGTCCCTGGTAAAACACATGATCTTTTTCTGTGTCAATCTTGATTTCCGGACGTTTTACCGTCTCTTCATTAACTCGAACCTGTCCTTTTGTGATTGCTTTCTTCACTTCTGTACGTGTTCCGATTCCCATGTCTGCCAGATATTTATCCAGTCTCAGTTTCATGAGTTCCACCGCCATCCCGGAAGGTACTTATTCTTAAGCATCTGATTCACAAGCTTTCCAAAACCAAGCGGATATCCATCCACACAGATCAGATACCATCCCTTGTCTTTCGGCTTCACAAGATCCTCCACATCCAAAGTCTCGCCTTTCAGATATTTCATAATGCGTTCGTCTTTTAATGGAAGATCGATCACCTGATCATATTCTTCCTTTTTCAGATTCATCGCCAGTGCCTGACTCGGCTCAAAACGATTCTTCTTCAGTTCACCCATCAGTAGGCCTGTTCTTAAGAAACGGATTCCACGAAGTGTCGGAAGTCCTTCCGGCATATAATATACTTTCTCTCCACGCAGATCCATGCGAGAGGAATCGAATTTTCGATCAATATGACCAAGAAATTCTTCCAATTCTTCCGGAAGCTTCTTGTTCTTCCCACTCTCCGGAAGTCTCTTTCCTTCTTCCTGTTTTTCACCCTTTTGAAGAAGTGCGAGGAAATGTCCTTCTCCCTTCATACGATGAGGGAAAATACGAACCGTCTTTTCAAGTTCCGGATTCTTGCTTTCTGTCACCTGCGGCATTCCATCTGCAAATCCTTCGTAACCTTCCATCTCACAGATCTTAAATTCCGGGTATTCCTGAAGCAGATATTCAATCGTCTGTTCATTCTCTTCCGGTGAAAATGTACAGGTGGAATAAAGCAGCATTCCACCTGGGCGCAGCATCTGGGCTGCCTGTGTCACAATGCTTCTCTGGATCTTTGAAAAAAACTCCGGTCCGTGTTCTTCCCATGCTTTCACCATCTTTTTCTCTTTACGGAACATGCCTTCCCCAGAACAAGGTGCGTCGATCAAAATCTTATCAAAATACTCTGGGAAATAAGAAACAAGCTTTCCAGGCTCTTCACTTAAGATGAGCACGTTTCCGATTCCAAATAATTCAAGATTCTTCAAAAGTCCCTTCGCTCTGGAACTGCTCAGATCATTCGCAGCCAGTACACCGGTTCCTCCAAGCTTTGCCCCAAGTTCTGTAGCCTTGCCTCCAGGTGCTGCACAGACATCAAGCACACGGTCTCCCGGCTCTACCGGAAGACGATCTGCCGGTGTCATGGCACTTGGCTCCTGCAGATAATAAAGTCCTGCGAAATAATATGGATGTTTCGACGGCTGGATATTATCTCCATCATAATAGAATCCATTATGGATCCACGGAACCGGCTCTAACGGCCAAGGTGCGATCTTCAGGAAATCTTCCACAGAAATCTTCGCTGTGTTCACGCGCAGACCATAGTGACGCGGTTCATCATAACATGCCGTATATGCTTCATATTCAGAACCAAGAAGATCCTTCATTTTCTCTTCAAATACTTTTGGTAAATTCATATTTATTGTTTGCTCCTTTGCGATATCAAGATCAAAATACTTTACATTTAACTATATCATATTTCCATAGCTCCGGTATAGTTTCTTTTTTCTTTTCATAGAATATTTTTGTAAAAGGAGGTTTCCTATGCTTCTGGCTCTCATACTGCTTTCACTGTTTTTTACGATGCTACTCTTTCCTGAAACTGTATTTCAGGGAGCTTGTGATGGCCTGCTTCTCTGGTATCAGATTCTGATACCGACCCTTTTTCCTTATCTTATTGTCACAGGACTTTTGTTGAAAACAGATGGTGCTGCTGTTGTCTCCCGTCTGCTTTTCCGTCCTTTCCATCTGCTCTTTGGAACTTCCTTCTATGGAAGTTTCGCCGTTCTGTCCGGCTTTTTATGCGGTTATCCAATGGGTGCAAAAATCATTGCCGACCTTCTTCTTCAAGGAAAAATTTCTCTTGAAGAAGCTTCTTACCTGCTGTCCTTCTGTAATAATGCAAGTCCATCTTTCATTATTACTTTTCTTGTTTTAAATACAATTCATCAGAAAGCTTTCTGCATTCCCGCTTTACTGCTTCTTTTCGGAACTATGATCCTCTTAAGCTTTCTTCAACGAATTCTAAGACATTTCATCAAGAATAAAGATTGGATTTTCCCGGAAATGTCCGAAGTTTTCACACAGGAAAATTCCATTTTTTCAAAACCACTAACGCACAAAATGAATTTTTCCGTGTTAGAATCCTGTATCCTGAACAGTTCAGAAACGCTTGTAAAAGTCGGAGGTTACCTGATGATCTTTTCTGTACTTCTTGCATTATTGGAACTTCTGCCGATTCGTTCACCTGGTTTTCTTCTCTTGAAATCTTCTCTTGAGATGACAAACGGAATTCTTCTCCTGTCTCAAAGTCTTTCCCACCCCCAGGTTCTTTATCCGTTGCTTCTCGCACTTACCTCTTTTGGTGGATGGTGTTCCGTTGCCCAGACACAATCCATGATTGCCGGTACAGGACTTAAACTTTCTTCTTATATAATACAAAAACTGACCGCCGCACTGGCAGTCAGTCTTTTGACATTTCTCTATCTGAAATTTTTATAGTACAATGTAATGACTACCTCAGGTCTCCCTGTCCATTCTCATCATAATATCCGTCATCGGATGGAACTTCAAGTTCTGAACGGTTAGAGCGGACTGTATCGTAGCACTCCTGTAAAGAATTGATCAATCCGTCATACTTTGTTGTATAACTGTCCAAAGTATGTCCGATAATGCTTTCTGCATTTGCAAGAAGATCATCTGTATACTGGATCGCACCAACACGAATTGTATTTGCATCCATTGTTGCGTTATCAAGAATCTCCTGTGCCTGTGCTGTTGCCTGAGTTACGATCTCATTTGCCTGAGCATATGCCTGCTGCATGATCTCATGCTCACTGACAAGCTCTGTTGTCTGAACCTGTGCTTCCTCGATCATTGCATCTGCTTTTGCCTTTGCATCAGCAAGAATCGCATCTCTGTTCGCAATAATCTTCTGATAACGTTTGATCTCATCCGGTGTCTTCATGCGAAGTTCGCGAAGTAACTCATCCAGATGTTCCTTATTTACAATAATCTTTGTTGTAGACAACGGCTGAAACTTACAATCTCTGTCTATATATTCTTCAATTTCTTCAATGATCTGTTCAATACGGCTGCTCATTGTTACACTCTCCTTTTTTCTTTCATCTTTTCTCTGAGTGCGATCTCGACGGCTTCCGGCACAAACTGTGATACGTCTCCCCCAAAAGCGGCAATCTCCCGCACTGTAGTCGAACTTAAGTAAGAATATTCTATACTTGTTGTCAGAAACATGGTCTCTATATCAGGCTTCATCCTCTGATTCGTCTGCGACATCTGCAGCTCATATTCAAAATCGGTAATCGCACGTAATCCCCTGATAACCACATCTGCACCTATCTGTTCCGCAAAGTCTACCAGCAATCCATCAAATGGTATAATCTCAACATTCGGCAGATCTTTCGTCACTTCCTTTAACATTTTAACACGTTCTTCTACAGAAAACAACGGCATTTTTGCTTTATTATTCAGTACTCCGACAATTAATTTGTCTACGATTTTACAAGATCTGCAAATGATATCATAATGTCCACGGGTAACGGGGTCAAAACTTCCCGGATAAATTGCTTTTAACATACTTCTTCCTTTCCGGCTTTCTCAATAAATACATGCTTGTTTGTCTTATATCTCTTCTCTTTGATCAAAGAATATCCCAATTCTGGAAGATATCCAAAATCTGTATCTAACGAAGCTTCTACGATGATCACCGTATCTTCATAGATCAGATCCGATCCTGCAAGGTATTCCAGAACTCTTTTCTCAAATCCCATATTATACGGTGGATCCATGAATACAAAGTCAAAAACCTTTTCACCTTCCAACTGATATAATGCGTTCATCACATCCTTTGTCAGTGTAAGTCCCTTCTTCTCCAGACGTGTGAATTTCAAATTCTCCTTGACACATTCCATCGCCTTAGGATTTTTCTCTACAAATACTGCTTCTTTTGCTCCCCTGCTGAGAGCCTCTATTCCGATTCCGCCACTTCCTGCAAACAAATCAAGGAAAATACAGTCATACATCTGCGGACTTATCATATTAAACAAAGTCTCTTTGATCCGGTCCGTTGTCGGTCTTGTCTCTATCCCCTCAAGAGTCTTCAGTTTTAGGCTTCTTGCGCTTCCTGCAATTACTCTCAAATATCGACACCTCCTGTCATTAACTATGGTGAATTTTAGCAGAAAAAAGCACCCGGGTCAATGCCGAGTGCTTTTCTCTTTTTCATTTCTTGTGTTCTTTTTACTGTACATGACAGTTTTTGAACCGCTTTTCTGTCTGATGCAGACCGCTTCTGCAGACGATTTTTCTTCGCCTGTTACTTTTCTGCCATCTGCTTCTCCTGCTGTTCAATCATCTTTTTAACCATATAACCGCCGACAGAACCATTCTGTTTTGATGTGAGGTCTCCATTGTAGCCATCTGTTAACGGAACTCCCAACTCGGATGCTACTTCGTACTTGAACTTGTTCATAGCTCCTTTCGCCTCAGGTACTGCTGTTTTGTTAGATGAACGACTTGCCATGATCTTTTTCCTCCTTTTGCATTTTGTAACTTTACTATTTAGCTTTGTTACGCTGTTAGTATGTGGAGGAAAATTAATTTTAAACTGGTAACTTCTGGCAATCACTGATGCAGCCGAATTGCTCCATTGCTGTACAATTGCTGTAATCCGCAAACATCACAATGTTGTTTCCAGCATGATCTCATCCAGTTTTATCCGTAAATGTTCTTTCAATTTGCGATGCTCAGGGAATTCCAGTTCCGGATCGTCCAGAAGAAGTCTGTCTGCCTCTTCACTTGCGTTTTGAAGCAGCTTTGCATCTTGAAATACATCGGCAACTTTAAAATCAAGCACGCCACTCTGCCGGATTCCAAAAAGATCCCCCGGGCCACGCAGTCGGAGATCTTCACTTGCAATAAAGAAACCGTCATTTGAATGATTCAGGATATCTAACCGTTCCTTCGTTTCTTTTGATTTCGATGCTGTCATGAAAATGCAATAGGACTGATACTTTCCACGACCAACCCTTCCTCTCAACTGATGAAGCTGCGCCAGCCCGAAACGTTCTGCATTTTCGATCATGATCACTGTCGCATTCGGCACATCAATTCCCACTTCAACAACTGTTGTTGAAACAAGCACCTGGATTTCATTTCTTCCAAATGCATTCATCACTTCATCTTTCTCTTTTTCCTTCATCTTTCCATGCAGAAAGCTGACATTGATCGAATCCCCTAATGTTTCTGAAAGCATCTCGCAATAATCGATAACATTTTCCGCTTCCATTGCTTCACTTTCTTCAACCATCGGACAGATCACATAGCACTGACGTCCTTGTGCCACCTGTTTTCTTATGAATTCATAAGCCTTCGGACGGTATCCCATATCCACAACACAGTTTTTAATTGGAAGACGATTCTTCGGGAGCTCATCGATCACAGAAATATCCAGATCACCATAAAGAATAATTCCAAGTGTTCTCGGGATCGGTGTCGCACTCATTACGAGAATGTGTGGCAGGTTTCCTTTACCTGCAAGCATTTCTCTTTGTTTTACGCCAAAACGATGCTGTTCATCCGTCACCACAAGTGCCAGATTGTGATAGATTGCTTTCTCCTGGATCAATGCGTGTGTTCCTATAATAATTGATGATTCCCCACTCTCAATCCGGGCATAAGCTTCTCTCTTTTCTTTTGCTTTCATAGATCCGGTCAAAAGTTCTGCCCGCAGTGGGATCTGATACTGTTCCAACA
>ENA-UBDJ01001610-UBDJ01001610.1-human-gut-metagenome-genome-assembly--contig:-NODE-1610-length-9587-cov-4.739719_pt1 | contig 9587 bp, 7 predicted proteins | sample MGYA00244279_ERZ654774 | MGnify/ENA primary metagenome ERZ654774 (study PRJEB26926, sample SAMN06164701) | human gut metagenome | biome: ENVO:00009003; feature: ENVO:2100002; material: ENVO:00002003...
GATCATTACGGGAGAGATTTCCGATGTAATGTCAGCGATGACTGAGGTTGTGGATTATTTCAGAGACACTCTGGGTTATGTAGTCTGCAAGATTACCAAAAGATAGGAAGTGTTGGGATGGCAGGGATGACAACCAGAGAATTACTGGAAAAGCTTTATAACCAGGATTATGAGAAACTAAAGGGAAAAAAGCTGCGTATGACCAGGGTAAGGGTTCCGGGAAAGGAAGTGTGCCTGGCGCATGTGATCAATCCTTCACAGAGCTGTATTTATCAGAATCTTGGTCTGCATATTGGAGTCCATGAGGGAGAAGACCACACAGGAGAAGCAATCGGAATGATTCGTTTTACCCCATGGGAAGCAGTGGTTGTAGCTGCTGATATTGCAGTGAAAAGTGCAAATGTGGAGATTGGTTTCATGGATCGCTTCAGCGGATCATTGATCCTTACGGGAGGTCTGACGGAAGTTCAGACTGCAGTGGAAGAAGTGGTGAAATTTTTTAGAGAGGTGCTTGGCTTTAAGACTTGTGCAGTCCACAAAAGTTAAAACATACGAAAAGTCAGTTATTCTGTACCGATGGTGCTTATGTAACTGCCGGAATAGCTGAGAGAAGTGAAAGGGACAGACATTAAATATGAAGAAAATATTTCTGATGGGCAGAAGTGAAGCAGGTAAGACTTCATTAACGCAGGCATTAAAAGGCGAAAAACTTCATTATGTAAAAACGCAGTATACGAATACGGATGATGATACCATTGATTCTCCGGGAGAGTATGCAGAGTCCAAGCATTTCAGCGTAGGGCTGGCCTGTTTTTCTTTTGAAGCAGATGTGGTGGCAATGGTACAGTCAGCAGATGAACCTTTCAGTTTGTTTGGCTATGGCAGTAATGCATTTATTCTGAGACCACTGATAGGAATCATTACGAAAATAGATTCTCCTTATGCGAATGTTCCAATGGTGCGTCAGTGGATGCTGAATGCAGGATGTGAAAGAATTTTTCTGGTAAACAATGTGACCGGAGAGGGGATTGATGAGCTGAGAGCGTTTTTGAATGAGGATGTTCCAAAGCTGAGTCTGGAAGAAGCAAAATTCAGACAGAGTCTTGGTCTGAATGAATGGGATCCGCTGCCGGAAGGTGTGGAATATTGAAAAATATATTGATAAATAGTTGACAAGCTTGCTGCAGGGTGTTATTATAATGACAGTATAATTCCATACAGAACATATTAAGTGCTGATACTGTGAGAAAGAGCAGTACAGAAAGAGGGAATCAGGTGAGAAACCTGAGCGATCCGGTCACTGTAACAGAGGAGCAAATCTCAGAATGTCCATTGTGCCATAGCATGAGAAGGAGAGAGGAGCGATGAGCCTGGAGCCAGGAAACCTGCTTGGTATGGCGAGGTTAAACTTCCGTGTAAAGTGTAACAACCAACTCCGTTGAATCCGCAGCTTCGGAGTGTTGTCTGCTTTTATCTGAAGGCAGACATTTTTTATGGAATGCGCCTGTTCTTTATGAATTATACATGATTAAATGGCAGGCGATACTACTTCGGATTTATTCGTTCCCTCCGCGCACTCATGAACGGATTTTTTTCTACCCCGGGGTAGCATCGCTCCCTCTTATTAATTTTAAATGTATGATCTGTGAAAAATACTGTAATGAATTTTCAATGCTTTGTTATGTGAAGAGAAATTGATAATTTATTAGAGTATTTTTTTTATTTCGTCCTCTGTCCTCTGATGGGTGGGATTGATGGAGACTGAGAAAACGGAATTATTCTGGAAAGATAAAAACTTGCAACAGGAGAGGAGAGGTAGCAATGGAGAAACCTTATTGGGAAGGGAAAGAATATTCTTATTTCAGCCATAAGAAATGTGAATTTTTTCCGTGTCATAAGAATGCAGATCCGGATGATTTTAACTGTCTGTTCTGTTATTGCCCGCTATATGCCCTGGGTGAGAAATGCGGTGGGAATTTCCGGTATACGGAAAAGGGAATTAAAGACTGCACAAACTGTATGCTTCCGCATAAGCGAAAAAACTATGGATATGTCACAGGAAAATACCAGGAACTGGCTGATATGATGAAAAGAGTAAAGGAAAGTATCAGCAAATAAGAGGAGAATGCGTCGCTGCTTAGAACGGAGTGAACAGTAACAATGTGTCAGATTAGCACAAATAAGAAAGAACGATTTTCATTGTAATACAATGCTTGTTCTGCTAGAATAAGGATAGCAAAAGAGAAGAGTCTGTAAGATTTTCAAGTCTGTTCTGAGTTAGTATATAAAGCATTTCACACACATTTTCCACACTTTTCACATGTACAGAAGAAAATGCATCACAGGCATTTGACGTCTTTTCCTGGCGACATTTTCTTGTCGGCAGAGCTCTGCATTTCTACATAGAGCCGTCGGAAAACAGGGAAAATTTACTGTTTTCCGACGGTTTTTGTCATTGATCATGGTTGAAAAACAAAAAAGATACTGATATAATGATATTATATTTACACAAGGGAGTTAACTACTACATGAAAAAAAGAAATACAGCGATACGCGCATTGTCAGTTTTTCTGGCTTATGCAATGGTTTGTACATCGGTACCCGCTGCGGGTCAGGAAATGTTTGGATCCGGAGTCAACAGAGAGACAGAAGAAAATACATCAGATCTGAAAGAATTTCAAAGTTCACAGGCAGATGAATTTGGAACAGATACGGAATCTGATGCAGAATTGTTCGGAAGCGATGATGCAAAACAGGAGTTCCAGGATGGAGAAAACTCAGAAGAGGGTACAGACGGAATCAGGTATATTAAGGGCCGCCCGTTGACAGAAGAGGAAAGAAAGGAAGAACTGGAACCCTTTAAAAATTTAAAACCTTTGGATCCGGGAATTGAAGTGGAGAGTGATCTGACATCAGTTTATGCTGCATATGGAAACAGGGAGGCTGCATTTCCATCTTCCTATGATGCCAGAAAGGAAGGATTAGTTACGCCCGTAAAGAACCAGAATCCATTTGGAACCTGCTGGGCTTTTGGTATGGCAGCAATCATGGAGACTTCGCTTCTGGCACAGAACAAAGGAACCTACGATCTGTCAGAAGAACATTTATCATACTTTTTCTCCAACAGACAGAATGATCCTCTTGGAAATACCCCTGATGATAAGAATTATGTACTGGGAAATTATCACGTGATAGGAGGTAATGATCACCTGGCGGCGATTTATCTCAGTACATGGTCGGGAATGACCACAGAGGCCGATGTACCATTTCCTACGGATTCTTCGCATCAGAATGATCTGACTGTACAGATTCCGGAAAGTAAGGCTTATAATTCTGCAGCATATCTGAAAAATGCATCTGTTTCCCAATACAGTGAGGAACGTATGAAAGAAATGCTGCTGAATGACCATGCAGTATCCATTATGCTTTATATGAAGGAAAGTTATGTAAATCCGGACACAGCTGCATATTGTTATCCTGTTGGAAAATCAAATTCGACTGTAATTAATCATATTGTGACAGTGGTCGGATGGGATGATACGTATTCAAAGGATAATTTCCTTCCTGTTTCCAATGTAACATCTGATGGTGCGTGGATCATCAAAAACAGTTGGGGGGAGAAGAAAGGAGACGGAGGATATTACTATCTTTCTTATCAGGATCCCAATATCAGTAAACTTGTAAGTGCAGAGGCAGTGGCTGCTTCGGATCAAAAGTACAGGAATAATTATTTTTATGATGGTTCTTCAGCACTTTCAGTGATTCCGATACAGGCGGGACAGTCAGTAGCAGCAGTTTATGAGACAACTGCAGGAAAGGGAAAAGCAGAAGTCCTGGGGGAGGTTAATCTTGTTACAAACAGTGACAATGCCTGTTACAAAATTCAGATATACACCGATCTGACAGATCCATATGACCCGGAAAGCGGGACCGCTGCATATGCTGCTCCATATGAGTTTGAACAGCCAATCGCAGGTGTACAGACTATCAGTGTACCAGAGGTGGTTTTGAAACAGGGAAGCAGATATTCTGTTGTGATCACAAACAGTGGGATTGAAAAAATCAGCTTTGGAGTGGAAGCAAAGTCCAGTTATGGGAACTGGTTTACCTGTACGGCGGGGATAGAAACAGGGCAGACATTCTATAAGGGTGCATCGGAAACGGCCAGGTGGACAGATGGAAAGACGAAAAACTGGACGGCAAGGATCAAGGCACATACAAGGACCCTGAATCAGTCATGGGTGCCGGATACACCGGTATTTCAGGTGAAGGCATATAATTCCGGATATAACCTTATTTCATGGGAAAAAGTTTCCGGAGCTACAGGATATTATGTGTACAGAAAACCTGCAGCAGGTGGGAAGTGGTCCCAAATTGCAGATGTCGGGACATCGGAATTAAAATATAAAGATAGTAAGGTTACGGCTAATGTATCATACCGTTATACAGTAAAAGCATATTATGAAGCATCCGGAAAAAGATATTCAGGTAAATATAAAACCGGCGATGTGATTAAAGCAGCACCTGCAGTGCAGAAGGTTACTTCTGTGAAATCTGAGAAAAATGGAATCCGTATCCGGTGGAAGCCTCAGAAAAAATGTGACGGCTATTATATTTACAGAAAGAAAAAAGGTGGTTCCTATCAATTGATAAAGAAAATTTCCAATGGAAATAGTTCTTCTTATCTGGACAAAAAAGCACAAAAAGGTGTATCATACTATTATGCGGTAAAAGCATATGTTAAAGAGCCATATGGAAATACATACAGCAAATATAAAAGTTCATCTGCTGTAAAAAGAAAATAAGAAATGAAGGAAAGAGATTATGAAGAGAAGGTTTGGAACAGTAATAGCAATGGTACTGTGCTTTATTCTGACAGTGGTTTCTGTTTATGCGGATGATGGAAAGGATCAGAATCCGGATTATGTAACAGATTATTATATGATCGTACAGAGTACACAGGGCGGGGTAGATATTTATGATGAAGCAGACACTCAGAGTGTTAAACTGAATGACAGCAAGATTCCAAATGGAACTGCCATTCACGTTCTGGGTGAGAAGAATGGAGCAGACAATAAAAAATGGGCATATACACAGTACCATGGAATGAACGGATATGTTCCTATGGATGATCTGGATCCGGCTTCCAGAGAAGAAGCTGCCAATGAGGAATATCGTACTTTCGGAGGCAAAGATGTGGATTTCGAAGTAAAGGTTCATGGAAACGATGGAAGCGTATCGGTTTATAACGGACCTGGAGAGAAATTTGATCAGGTTTCAGGAACAGAGGGAATCGCAGATGGGACAACTGTACATATTTTTCAGTATGTTCAGGGAGAAGACGGAACAAACTGGGGGAAAACAGACACAGATGGTGTGACACAGGGATGGCTGAATCTTGATCGTGATACAGATTACGTAAATGAAAATGTATCCGCAGATGCACCGGAGGCTACAGGCACATCAGGAAATGTTCCGGTGGCTGCTGTTACACCAACACCGGAAGCAACTCCAACTCCGAAAGCCACACCAACACCAGAGGTAACACCTACAGAAAAAGTGACACCGACACCGGAGGCAACACCTACAGAAGAAGCAACACCGACACCGGAGGCAACACCTACAGAAGACGCAACGCCAACACCGGAAGAAACAGAGACGCCTGCTTCGACAGAAGACAAGGAATCCGATGATAAGCAGAGTCAGAAAACATCAGGAAAGAATGTAAAAGCAGATTCAGGAATGAAGAATCCTGTAATCTGGATTAGTGGTATCGGGATTATTGTTATCATAATTTTACTTATTTATTTCCTGAAGAAGAAAAAGTAAGAGTTAAAATCATTAAAGAATGCCGTCGACGGCAGAGAACAGTTACAAAATAAACAGTGGAACTAAAAGAGCAGCGCATCGGATGATGCAGCTGCTCTTTTTAGAAAATGTGTGTGTATAATTGAGACGTTATGAGGAAACCTCAAATCAGTCTTAATTAACAAAAACTATTAATGTGTGTGCATATATAGTCTACAATTTTTTTGCAATTTAATCAAGATGGAATTTTATAGAACGTGATATATTTTTGAGGAAAGAGGCTATTCAGACTTTTTACTTGCGTAACTCTGGCGGGAAACGTATAATAGGAAAAAGCAATACTCGAGGGTGAGGAAAAGAGGATGAAGATAACAGAAGAACTGTTAAATGAGATGAAAATTAAGGATGAGAACTTTTCTGACGGTCTGATCAAGCCGGACGGCGATTACGTAAGAATACCCAGAGGACATCTTCATGGAATGATGGAATTGCTTCCATGGACAGAGAACGAAATCTGGAAAATGATCCCGGATGATGATTCTCCGCTGTTCTGGCTGATTGAGAAAACAGGATGCGTTCTTACGGATTATAATAATTCTATTGGCATGAAGATGACACCTGCTCAGCAGACTGTGTTTGATATGATGCGAAAACATGGGGTTCTTACAGATGATTATTACGATCTGACGAAACAGAGGGAGAAAGTAAGAGAAGCCAGAGAACAAAAAGAGAACAGGAAACAATAGTTAAGTGCATATGAATATATGGGAGTGCATCGATGGAAAAGCATGCTCATTAAAGTCATCCGATGCAGAAAAAACAATATACGATATTAAAAAGCAGCATATCAGAGTTATGGATCATAACCTGATATGCTGCTTTTAACGTGTCTGAAGAAAAATGAAATGTCAATCATAAAAACAAAACAAAAACAACCAGAACGGAAGAAAAAACAAATAAAAAACAACATAAAAGTTCAGAATATACATGTTGATTTATGTTGACTTCACGATAGCCATAAGGTATAATGAATCTATATGAAAACATGGAGGATATTGCTGTCAGAATGATACCGGAATGTATTGGGGTCTGGTATGGGTGCAGCTTTTATTCATGAGAAAGGAGTAACATGGAAAAATTTCAAACATCAGATATTCCCAAGTCTCCCAGAATTCAGAAACTGGTAGATGCATTGTATGAACATATGCCGGTGATCGAATCAGCCAGAGCAAAGCTGATCACAGAATCTTATAAGGAAACAGAAGGAGAACCGATCATCACACGCAGAGCAAAGGCTTTTGCGCATATTCTTCATAACATTCCGATCATTATCCGTGACAATGAACTGATTGTCGGAAGCAGTACGATTGCGCCGAGGGGATGTCAGACATTTCCGGAGTTCTCTTATGAGTGGCTGGAAGCTGAACTGGATACAGTTGCGACCAGAACTGCGGATCCTTTTGAGATTGCTGAGGAGACCAAAGCCGAACTTAAGGAGGCAGATAAGTACTGGAAAGGGAAAACAACCAGTGAACTTGCAACTTCCTATATGGCACCGGAAGCAATCAAGGCAATTGAACACAATATTTTTACACCTGGAAATTATTTTTACAATGGTGTAGGACATGTAACAGTTAAATACTGGGAAGTACTGGAAATCGGTTTTGAGGGAATCATGGAGAAGGCTCAGAAAGAGCTGGATGGATGCAGTGTCGGTGACGGTAATTATGCAAGAAAGTCTCACTTCCTTGAGGCAGTGATTTTAAGCTGTAAGGCGGTGATCGATTATGCAGGCAGATATGCAAAACTTGCGCAGGAAATGGCGGCACAGACAAGTGATCCGGTAAGAAAACAGGAACTTTTTGTTATCGCAGAGAACTGCAGCAGGGTACCGGCAAAGGGTGCACAGAATTTCTATGAGGCATGTCAGTCATTCTGGTTTGTACAGCAGCTTCTTCAGATGGAATCCAGTGGACATTCTATTTCACCGGGGCGCTTTGATCAGTATATGTATCCATATTATAAGAAGGATATGGAAGCAGGAACTATTACCCGAGAGTTCGCACAGGAATTGATGGATTGCATCTGGGTTAAATTAAATGACCTGAATAAATGTCGTGATGCGGCGGCGGAGAAATCAGACTCACTCCCGGTGTGGAATGTCTTGTCTTTGCCACCCACGGATACACCTTTTTCCCCGGCAGATGACCACCTTCACCCGGTTTCGCGCCCTGTGCCAGTTTAATCTGGATTTCCTTTGCGCTGACCAGATAACGGCTTGTCACACCAAATCTTCCGGATGCAACCTGTTTGATGGCAGAACATCTGTCTGTTTCTGTATTTGCGGAATCCAGGCGCTCGTCACTCTCTCCGCCTTCTCCGGAGTTGGATTTTCCATGCAGATGATTCATCGCGATTGCCAGTGTCTCATGCGCTTCCTGTGAAATGGATCCGTAGGACATGGCTCCTGTCTTAAATCGCTTCACAATATCTTCCACACTCTCCACTTCATCCAGCGGAATCTCTTTTTCTGCATAGGCAAAATCCATGAGGCTTCTCAGATATCCCGTCTCCTCTGCATCGATCTTTTTCGTATACTCTTTAAACAATTCATAATTCCCGGTCCAGGTCGCCTGCTGCAGCAAATGGATCGTCTCCGGATTATAGCGGTGTTCTTCACCATCTGCACGTCTCTTGTGTTTTCCCATACTCTCCAGCGCCAGATTCGTTGTCAGTCCCAGCGGATCAAATGCTTTTGTATGGTATTCATCTACCTGCTTCTCGATATCCTCCATGGTGATACCGCCCACACGGCTGACTGTACCTGCGAAATATTTGTCTGTCACTTCTTTTGAAATTCCGATCGCTTCAAAGATCTTCGCTCCCTGATAAGACTGGATCGTGGAAATTCCCATCTTGGATGAAATCTTCACGATTCCGTGCAGGATCGCCAGTGTATAATCCTCCACTGCCGCATAGTAGTCCTTGTCCAGCATCTCCTCTTCGATCAGCTCATGGATCGTATCCAATGCAAGATACGGATTCACTGCGCACGCTCCATATCCGAGCAGTGTCGCAAAGTGATGAACCTCCCTTGGTTCTCCCGACTCCAGGATCAGAGAAAGTGAGGTCTGTTTCTTCGTTGCCACCAGATGCTGATGCACTGCAGAAACTGCCAGAAGAGACGGGATCGCCATATGGTTTTCATCCACATCCCGGTCAGACAGTACCAGAATGTCTGCTCCGTCTTTATATGCCTTGTCAACTTCCACGAACAGGCGCTCCAGAGCTCTCTCCAGCTTCGTGCTTTTATAATAAGTAATCGGAACAACTGCAACCCGGAATCCTTCTTTTTTCATTTTTTTGATCTTCAACATATCTGTATTTGTCAGGATCGGATTGTTGATCTTTAATACCCGGCAGTTTTCTTCTTTTTCTTCCAGAAGATTTCCCTGTTTTCCTGCATAGACAGTCGTACAGGTCACGATTTCCTCACGGATCGCATCGATCGGCGGATTGGTCACCTGCGCAAAGAGCTGTTTAAAATAATCAAACAGCGGACGTCTCTTATCAGAAAGCACTGCAAGCGGTGTGTCCACACCCATTGCCGCAATGGATTCGCCTCCGTTTAATGCCATGTTCCGAATTGAATTGCGATATTCTTCGTATGTGTATCCAAATGCTTTCTGAAGCTGTTTTCTCTTTACCGGCTCGTACTCTTCTACACGCATATTCGGAATTTTCAAGTCTTTGAGTTCCACCAGATTGCTGTCCAGCCA
>ENA-UBDJ01001632-UBDJ01001632.1-human-gut-metagenome-genome-assembly--contig:-NODE-1632-length-9480-cov-4.588859_pt1 | contig 9480 bp, 9 predicted proteins | sample MGYA00244279_ERZ654774 | MGnify/ENA primary metagenome ERZ654774 (study PRJEB26926, sample SAMN06164701) | human gut metagenome | biome: ENVO:00009003; feature: ENVO:2100002; material: ENVO:00002003...
GCTGCCGGAGCGGTGCTTAAGCCGCAAGGCGGGAATTGTGCGGTGTTGCCCTAAGTACCGGCGGCGACTGCTGCGGTTTCCATTTTTTCAAAAAGCAATCCACAGAAAATCGTTGATCCTATGTATCAAATAGTAAGGAGCGAGCCGAATGAAAAAGCGATACGGCATCTTGATACTTGGCACTTTTGCCTGTGCCGCATGTTTCCTGTTATCCGCCTGCGCAGGGTCAGCTGCGGAACAGTCATCCGTTCAGCCACCCTATGACGGGCAGACCCAGGATGCCGATGTCTTTATCGACATGCCGAACCTGCGCCAGTATGGCGGCTACACCTGCGGAACCACCTGCGTGCAGATGGTGATGAACTGGCTGGACCCATACCAGGCCGATTGGAACCTTGCCGCCTATGAGGAAGAACTTGGCACCAACGAGGAAGCCGGAACCCCGCCAGGCAGCATTGTCAGCTTTTTTGAGGAAAACAGCGTAACCGTCACGGCAAAGGAGAACCGAACCACGCCAGAACTGGCTTCGGCTCTGGACCAGGGGCACCCTGTGCTGCTCTGCATTCAGGCATGGGCCGCGGCAGAGGATGGCTACAACACCCAAAATTCCGATGATGCAGACACCTATTTGGCCGAGGGGCACTGGGTCATCTGTGTCGGCTACAAGAAGCAGGAGCCAGGTTATGTATTTTACTTTAACGATCCGGCGTGCGTTGGCTATTGCATGATGAGTGAGCAGGATCTGAACAACCGCTGGATCGATATGGATACTGAGGGAAATGTTTACGACCACTACGGCATTGAAATCACTGCGGACGGAACGAGTTATAACCCCGATGGGGTGTTTTATCTGGAATAGGAGGTATTTTCAATATGAAACCATCATCTAAAGCAGTCATGATTGGATGTATCAGCTTTTTTGTTTTCTTATATGGAAATCTTCTATTCGGTGGACTTGTTGGGTCACTGATTCCTGGTGGAGATGACTTTATAAACTCTTATTTTTACCCACTTTATACAGCAGTCACACTGTTAATCTCTCTCATTATTTCCTGCACATACTTGATTCTCAAAAAAATCAATCTGCTTTTAGACAAAATGGAAGAAAAATAAACTTGTGTTTCGCAAATCGGGATTGACCGAGCTGAAAGAGAAGGATGCTTGTTGCCCGAAAGACAAGAAGATGGAAGTAGAAGAAAACAAAAAATAATTTTTTATATGAAAGGCTGATTGCAGAATGTCAAAACAAAATATTTATGATAATGATTTATTTTACGAAAACTTCGAGAAAATACGTAGCAAAGAAATCAATTTTAATGATATTATTGAGACACCAATAATATTAGGAATGATACCTGAACTATATAAAAAGAAAGTATTAGATATTGGATGTGGTATGGGGCAACATGCACTTCAATATTCAAAGAAAGGGGCGTTATCCGTTCTTGGAATTGATATATCGGAAAAAATGTTAGCATATGCAAGAAAAAATAATGCTGCCTCTAATATTGAATACAGAAGACTGGCTTTTGAAGAATTGGATGATTTAGAGGAAAAGTTTGATGTTATTACAAGTTCATTGGCTTTTGATTATGTAGAAAATTTTGAAAGGCTTATGAAACAGATTTATAGTCACTTGAATGAAAATGGCAAATGTGTTTTTTCGATGTCACACCCAATAAGTACAGCATATGATGGGACTTTTGACAGATATACCAGAACAGAAACTGGAGAAAGATTATATGCTAATCTACGAAATTACGGAATAGAGGGTAAGCGTGTTATTCATTGGGTAGTAGATGAATATGAACTTTATCATAGAACGATTTCAACATTAATAAATGATATTGTTTCTGCTGGATTTATTATTGAGGAATGTCAGGAATCAAAAGTACCAGAATCAATTAGAGAAAAGCGACCAGATATGTTTGGAGGAGTTATTCATCAGCCAGACTTTATTTTTTTTAGGTGTGGAAAGAAAAATTAATATTTTATCTATGTAAAGAACCCGACAAGTTCCAGTTTGCAGAGGTAATCATATCTTGGAAAAATATCAATGTCCTTGTTGTGGATATTTCACCTATAACGTTTCACCAGGCGAAGACTGTGGGTATATTTGCCCTGTCTGTTTTTGGGAGAATGACCCATTCATTGCTTCTAATGATGAACCCAGCGACTCTAACCATGGAATAACACTGAATGAAGCAAAATTCAACTATTTACGATTCGGTGCCTGCGAAGAAGGCATGCTGCGTTATGTCCGTCCACCCCAAAATGATGAAAAGAGCGCTTTGAGATGAGAACATAAAACCTGCCCATATCAAACGTACTGCCATATCATAACTTTTTTACCACAATCAAATGTAGGAGGTTCCCAATGGAAGACAAAATCAAAGGTATCGCATTGCTATTGTTCGGCATTCTGCTCAGCTGCGCGCAGGATGGACTGAATGATACGATTTTTGCCAGCATGTCAGATATTCCGTTTGCATTTGTCGGACTGTGCGTTGGCATCGCTGGGCTCTGCCTTGTGTTTGGCAAATCAAAGGACAAATAACTGCCATTTTGTCCCCGGCCAGCCTGCTGCTTGCAGTTTGGCCTGTTCGTGTTATAATAGCTGTATACAAACTTGTCTGCCGTACCGGCAGCTGAATCAGGAGGATAACCCCATGCTAGATTCCCGCTGGGCGTCGATTGACGCATTTGCAGAAAATAACCGTGATAACATTCTACGTGATATTACCCGCCTTGTGGCTGTGCCGAGCGTTGAGGGCACGCCGGAGCCGGGCGCACCGTTTGGCAAAGGCCCCAAGGCTGCGCTGGACAAAGCCCTGGAAATTGCCGCAGAGCTTGGCCTGGACACCCACAACGCCGAAGGTTACATCGGCTGGGCGCAGACCGGCCCCATTGCAGACGGCCAGAAGTATCTGGCTACCATCACCCACACCGACGTTGTGCCCGAGGGCAACGGCTGGGATGCTGACCCCTACACCGTGCGCGTGCGGGATGGCTGGCTGCTGGGCCGCGGCGTGGCCGACGACAAAGGCCCCAGCATTTTGTGCCTGTATGCCCTGAAATACCTGAAAGACAACGGCGTTACCCTCAAGTACCCCGTGCGAGCCCTGCTGGGTGCCAACGAGGAAACCAACATGCACGACGTAGACTATTTTGCCGCCCACTTTGAGCAGCCCGCTTTCTGCTTTACCCCGGACGCCGAGTTCCCGGTATGCAACGGCGAAAAAGGCGGTTTTAGCGGCGAGCTGGTCAGCCCCGTGCTGGAAAACGGTGTAATCGTTGATTTTGTGGGCGGCGTTGCCCACAACGCTGTGCCCGACCGCGCAGCCTGCACCGTCCGCCTGCCGGAAAGCGCCCTGAAACAGACCGAGGGCGTGACCTTTGAAGCTGGTGAGAACGGCACCACCATCATCCGCGGCTGGGGCAAAAGCGGCCACGCCGCCATGCCGCAAGGCACCGTAAACGCCATTGGGCTGATCGTTACCTGCCTGCTGGAAAGCAAGGTCTGCTCCCCGGCCGAGACCTCTTATCTGCAGGTGCTGCACACCCTGCACGCCACCACGGACGGCAGCGCCTTGGGCATTGCCGCCAGCGACGATGTGTTTGACCCGCTGACCATCATTGGCGGCACCATCGAGATGAAGGATGGCCGCCTGCGCCAGAGCTTTGACTGCCGCTACCCGACTTCCACCACCGCGGAGCACCTGACCGAAATGATGACCCAGGTGTGTGGCACCGCTGCCACGCTGGAGGATGTATCTTCCCGCGTGCCGTTCTACATTGCAGCGGACAGCCCGGCCATCCAAACGCTGATCACCACCTACAACGATGTGACCGGCGAAAACAAAAAGCCCTTTACCATGGGCGGCGGTACCTATGCGCGTCACTTCCCGTATGCCGTCAGCTTTGGCCCGGAGCATACCGACATTGAGCTGCCGGAATTCGCCGGTCCCATGCACGGTGCCAACGAGGGCACCCCGTTTGAAAAGCTGATTGAAGCGTTGAAGATTTATATTCTGGCGTTGCTGCGTCTGCAGGAGATTGAGCTGTAATTTGGGGTTGTGCGCTTTCCGGCATCGTTTTGCGTTTGTTTTAGGCGTTGCGCTTGCCGCACATTTTTAGCAGCTCATTAAACAAAGTTTCGGCGGGGTCGGGTGCCCCCACCTTACCGGGCAAGTTGCCCTTCCCCCACAAAACCAAACACCCCCGTCCTTATTCCAGCTGTCACGCAGCCAAAACAAAGGCGGGGGTATTTTTTAATGCCAGAGGGTAAACAGCAGCGCCAGCAGGGCCAGCAGGCCAAGCAGGTAGACGCCACAAATCAGCAGGGTAGCTTTCAGCGCACCCAGGATCGCCCACAGGCGCTCCTTACCGGTCAGCTGGGGGTCTTCCTCCCAGGGACGGTCAGAAGTCTGTTGGGGCTGCTGCGCGGGGGTATGGCCCTGCTTGCGGCGGCGCGGCAGCCAGATACTGTCGTGCTCAATGCCACTCATATCGGCCACGGTGCGGCCGTCATCCTCAAAGGGTTCGTTATGCTTCATTTTTCGTACAGGTGGCACACAACATAGTGGCCGGGTTCCACCTCACGCTGCTGCGGCGCTTCGGTCTTGCAGCGCTCGGTCGCATAGGGGCAGCGGGTATGGAACTTGCAGCCCTTGGGCGGGTTGGCCGGGGACGGAATGGAGCCCTGCAGCACAATGCGCTCGCGGCGAATGGTCGGGTCCGGGATAGGAATGGCGCTGAACAGTGCCTTGGTGTAGGGATGTAGCGGATGGCTGAAGATATCCGGCGTTGCACCGTACTCCACCAGGTTGCCCAGGTACATAACGCCGACCGTATCCGAAATATGCTCAACAACAGAAAGATCGTGGGAGATGAACAGGTAGGTCAGGTTATATTTATCCTGCAATTCTTTCAGCAGATTGATGATCTGGGCCTGAATGGAAACGTCCAGTGCAGAGACCGGTTCGTCGCACACAACAAACTCCGGGTTCAGGGCCAGGGCGCGGGCAATGCCGATGCGCTGGCGCTGGCCGCCGGAAAATTCGTGCGGATAGCGGGTTTTGTGGTAAGGCTGCAGGCCGCAGTTATCCATAACCTGGTCAATATAATCATTGAACTCTGCCTTGGGCACCAGGTTATGCTCGCGCACAGCCTCACCGATGATCTCACCAACCGGCAGACGCGGGGACAGGCTGGAGAACGGGTCCTGGAAGATGATCTGCATCTTGGTACGCAGGTTACGCAGCTCCCTGCCGGTCATATCGTACACTTCTTTGCCGTTGAACAGTACCTGACCGCCGGTTTTTTCGCCGGCAAGGCGCAGGATTGTACGGCCGGTGGTGGATTTGCCGCAGCCGGATTCGCCGACCAGACCCATGGTATGGCCGCGCTTGAGGTTGAAGGTAACGCCATCGACAGCCTTGACATGACCCACGGTCTGGGACATCAGGCCGCCCTTGATGGGGAAGTATTTTTTAAGCTGGTTGACCATCAGAATATACTGATCATCATAGGTGACGGGGGTATAGTCCAGCTTTTTTGCGTTTTCTGCCTGTGCCATCGTCACTCACCCGCCTTTCGATTATTTTCATAGTAGCGGTAGCAGCTGACCTTGTGCGTGGGGGACAGGCTGATCTCGCAGGGGTATTCACCATCGCAGCAGGGCAGAGCCATCTCGCAGCGATCCTTAAAGTAACAGTAGTTGGGCATATTGACCGGGTTGGGCACCTTGCCGGGGATGGAGTACAGTCGGTCCACCTTTTTGCCCACGATCGGTTTGGAAGCCATCAGGCCGATGGTATAGGGGTGAGCCGGGTTTGCGAAAATCTCCTGAGCGGTGCCCTTTTCCACCACGCGGCCTGCGTACATGACAACAACGTAATCTGCCATCTCGGCAATCACACCCAGGTCATGGGTGATCAGCATGATGGAGGAGTTAATGCGGTCCTTCAGGTTGCGCAGCAGGTCCAGGATCTGGGCCTGAATCGTCACGTCCAGTGCGGTGGTGGGTTCATCGGCGATGATAACCTTGGGGTTGCAGGCCAATGCCATGGCGATCATGACACGTTGGCGCATACCGCCGGACAACTCATGCGGGTACATCTCATATACACCCTGGCTGTTGGCGATGCCAACCATCTCCAGCATTTCAACGGTGCGCTTTTTGATGTCCTCTTTGCTCTTGCCTTCGCCGTCATGCAGAGCAATGACTTCATCAATCTGAGCACCGATGCGGAACACTGGGTTCAGGCTGGTCATCGGCTCCTGGAAGATCATCGAAATATAGTTGCCGCGCAGGTGCTGCATGACCGTGCCGGGAGTTTTGGCAACATCATAGGCTTTGCCATTACCCAGGTTCAGGCGGATCTCGCCCTGAACGATCTGGCCCTGGGGGCGCTGCAGCAGCTGCATCAGCGAAAGGCTGGTAACGGATTTGCCGCAGCCGGATTCGCCCACAACGCCCACGGTTTTGCCCACGGGAACTTCAAACGAAACACCGTCCACGCTTTTTACCACGCCGGTATCGGTAAAGAAATAGGTGTGCAGGTTATCAAATTCAACAGCGTTTTCCGGGTTTTTCATCTGGGTCAGATACTCAGATTCCGGCACATTCTTGCGCTTGCGCTGTTTTTCGTACTGGTCCGTAATGCGGCGGTTTTCTTTGGAGATACGCCGCGACTCCTTGGCGGAAAGGTAACCGTCCTGTTGTTTAGCCATCGTGTGTGTCTCCTTTCATCAGCGTTTCATCTTGGGGTCAAAGGCATCGCGCAGGCCATCGCCCACAAAGTTGAAGCCCAGAACCGTGATCAGCAGGCAGATGCCGGCCGGGACCCAGATGAACAGATAGTTGGTCATAACATAAGCGTTGTTGACATCGTTGATGATGTTGCCCCAGGATGCAAACGGGTACTTAACGCCCAGACCCAGGAAAGACAGGGTGGCTTCCGTCAGGATGGTGGAGCCAAGGCTCATGGTGCAGGTAACAATCAGCTGCGGGATAACGTTGGGGATCAGGTGGCGGAAGATGCGGTGCCATGCGCTGATACCGCAGGCTTCGGCTGCCGTCATGAACTCCTGCTCGCGCAGGGACAAAATCTGGCCGCGGACCAGGCGGGCAATGCCGGGCCAGCCCAGGAAGCCGAGGATCAGCATCAGGTACATCATACGGGTCCAGGAATCAATGCGCATGGCGTCCATGGCAGCGCCCAGAATGATGATGATGGGCATGGAGGGCAGGCAATAGAAAACGTCCACAATACGCATGATGAGGTTATCCACCCAGCCGCCGAAGTAGCCGGAGATACCGCCCATGACAATACCGATGGAGCCTTCAATCGCAACAACGATGAAGCCGATGATCAGGGAAACACGGCCGCCGTACATCAGGCGGGTCAGCATATCCATACCGTTGGTATCGGTGCCCAGCCAGTGCTCCTTGTTGGGGCTTGCGTAACGGTCAAACACATAGGTTTCCGTCATCTGCTTCACGCTCCAAACGCCGGTGCTGGCATCGTACACGATGTCATACTCGGCTTCGTTGCCGTCGGCATCGGTGTAGGTGAACTCGGTAATATTATCGTCAATGGCTTCTTCCAGGCGGTCGCGGAAGTCACGGCTGATGACCACGCTGGCATCGGCAGCGGAAACAACAAAGCGGCCGATGTAGGCAACTTCGCTGCCGCTCTGGATAATATTGCCGCCAGCGTCCAGTTCATAATCCTGGCCATCGGCAGTAAAGGTGGTCTCCCCTGCTGCCTGGGCAGTCAGGGCGGCCAGCTTGGCATCAAAGCTCAGCTCGGCCACGCCGTCCGCTGCGGTGACCATATCCTTAGCGGCATAAGCCAGCACAGTGCGGCCCTGGCGGAAGACGTACAGGTCCTCGCTCAGGGTTTCCACTTCGTAATCGTTATCTTTATAGGTAAAGGTCTCTTCACCCTTCTTGATGGCCTCGTTGCCCTTGCTCTGGGCAATGGAGCCGAACTCCTGGCCATCGGCAACAACAAAGCGCAGTTTATCGTTGCGGGTCACACCCACATACTCTTTGGACATCTGGGTGTAGGTGTAGAACTGCTGGTCCTGGCCGTAAGGGCTGACCACGCCGCCAATGAAGGAAAAGACGAACATGGCAAGCAGCATCGTCAGGCCCACAACGGCCAGACGGTTGCGGAAGAACCGCTTGGCAACCAGCGCGCCGGGCGAAAGCACCTTAACGCGGCGGTCATCGTTCAGGGAGTACTGCTCCTTTTTGGGGGTGTTGTTCTGGGTATTCTCACTCATGGGTGCAGTCTCCTTTCTTTAAGAAATGCGCACGCGCGGGTCAACCACTGCGTACATGATATCAGTCAGCAGGTTGCTGACCAGGGTAAGCACCGCCATAAAGGACAGGTAGAACATGGTGAACGGGATATCGCCCGCAACCATGGACTGGTAAGAGATGTAGCCGATGCCGGGGATGGAGAACAGGGTCTCCGTGATCAAGGCACCGCTGAACAGGCCGGGCAGGGAACCGCCGATGATGGTAACCAGCGGGATCAGGGTGTTGCGGAATGCGTGCTTATAGATGACCACATGCTCCGAAAGGCCCTTGGCGCGGGCGGTACGGATATAGTCGGCGTTCAGCACTTCCAGCATGTTGGTGCGGGTGTAACGCATGGTAGAGCCGATGGAAACAATGACCAGCGTGACGATGGGCAGCACCAGATGGTTGGCGCGGTCACAGAACTGTCCCCACGAGCTGAGCTGGGCATAATCACGCCCGACCAGGCCGTACAGGTCAAACCAGCCAAGCTTGACAGAGAACAGCAGCTTGAGCAGCGTGGCAAAGAAGAAGCTGGGCAGAGAGATGCCCACCAGAGCCACAGCGGTGATGACGTAATCGGTACGGGAATACTGTTTGGTAGCAGCCAGGATGCCCAGGGGCACAGCGATGATCATGGACACCACAAAGGAGATGCCGCCCATGACAACAGACAGACCAATAACTTCCTGGAATTTTTGAACAACAGGGACGTTCCACTTCCAGCTGTCACCGAACTGACCGTGCACTGCGCTGGACAGCCAGGTCATGAAACCGGGCAGGATGCCCTTATCCAGACCATAGGCTGCGTTGAGCTGATCCAGCCATTCCTGATACGGTTTTGCGCCCGGTGCCTGGGACAGCTGCATGGCCATGTTCTCGGCAAAAGAGCTGGGCAGGCTGCGCATCATCACATAGATGATGAAGGTAACGCAAAACAGGATCACAAAAGAAAGCAGGATACGCTTGATGACGTAGTTTCGCACTTGAAAAATCGTTCCTTCCTTCGCGGGCAGGGAGGCCGCGTTTTTAATGGCTGCGCCGCATGGCTCCAAAATACACATGAGCCGGGGCCTTGTAGCTTCGCCTATGGTGTACCTAAAAAGTCGAAAATTTAGGGCAATACCGCATAATTCTAAGTGCCGATACGGCGAGCGAGGTGCGGC
>ENA-UBDJ01001650-UBDJ01001650.1-human-gut-metagenome-genome-assembly--contig:-NODE-1650-length-9436-cov-11.544505_pt1 | contig 9436 bp, 10 predicted proteins | sample MGYA00244279_ERZ654774 | MGnify/ENA primary metagenome ERZ654774 (study PRJEB26926, sample SAMN06164701) | human gut metagenome | biome: ENVO:00009003; feature: ENVO:2100002; material: ENVO:00002003...
GGCAGGAAGTCCGGCAGATTGTCGAGGACGAGATAACCCGGATTAAGAACGACCCAGAGCTATGCCATTTGATAAAAGAGGAAGAATAGCTGTATATAATATAATGTATGGAGTGAAGAACAGCCGATGTAGCTTTACGGTTGTTCTTCATTTTGCTTTTGGGTGCGGTAGGCTTCAAAACGCACCAGTATTTCGTGTAGGTTCTTCAATGCTTCCACCGCCTTGCCTATCGGCGGCATCCTGCTTTTGTCAAAAGTCAGCTTCTTCAAATCGGTAGTGTACGCCGTAGCCACTTCGGGCAACGCCATGACCGCTTCGGCATCCTTGAATATCGGTGCATCAGCCAGTGACAAGTGCGAACGGGAGTTTTTGTTTAGTCCGTCCTCTATTGTTACCCGGTACATGGCATCCAAGAAATCTTCCGAATATAAGTAGTCATTGTATTCCTGATTGTGGTAGAGTGCCGACAAGTCGTAAACGTCACGGATATGCTTTGCCAATAGTGCGGCGGCATCCTCGTTGTAGGATAACTTTACCAGCCTTGAAATCTTGTCGCAGATAGTCTTTCGGGGGTTGATGCACTGCACTTCAAAACTTTCCAGCCCGTAGGTACTTATCAGTTCCTCTTGCCCGATGCTTTCAAGAAAAGCAGTCACAATCGGTTTGATTGTCTGTTTGTCCGCAGGGTAGAACATTTGTTGTTTGTCCGGCAGGTCGCAGGACTTTATTTCCACTTCCAAATGTTCTTTCAATCCCACGCCTTGAAATACATTTTCATACGAGAAATACAGCTTGCGGTAGTTGCCGCCCGTTTCCGACAAATCATCCTTGTATATGTCGCTGTTAAGTTCGGCGATGTGTTTGGAAAGTTTCTTGTTCAATGTCTTTTCAGCCTGCTTGGACGCACTTTTATCACCCGTGAACACGAACAAGTCCAAATCTTCCGAGAAACGTTCTATCAGCCCGTAGGCTTTGGAAAGCGAAGTGCCACCCTTGAAGTAGGTCTTATTGGCATATTCGGACAGAGAAATATCCCGCAGTATCTTCGATACCCAGTAATCCTTTTCCACGTGCGACTGCTCGTAGCTGAACTGTTCAGCCGCCAGTGCGATGATTTCCTTGAACGCTTCCTTATCCGAATGTAAATCCATATCTCTATCTTATGCCGTTTTATAATCCAAATTGAACCGTGTCGTGGGAAGAATGGTCTTTGCCATTTCCGTTTGCAACACGGTTTGTCTGATGTCGCCCAGTATATCTGCAACAGTCTTTCTGACACGTGGCGGGTAACTTTTCGCCAAAGATACGATTTTCTCCAGTTCCGGCAGACTATATCCGTTGAAATATTGGTTCTTGACCCGGTTGTAGATGTCCTGCCCGGTTGTTCCGGGTATGCGCTTCATGTCCTTTATCGCATCGAGCAGTCGCAAGTACGGTACAAGGCTTTCATCCGAGTAGTCCGTGCAATAGGCTTTCACACACTCTATATCCAAGTTCTTGAAACGGAAACGGCGCACCGGATAGGGAGTGGCTATCGTTATGGTTGTGGCGACCTGTTCGGTCAGCCCCATTTTGTTATAGACGTAAGCCCCCGTAATATAGCCGTTCAGTTTTTCGGTAAGATAACGAAACTGTTCATCCTGATAGACGGGCAGCTTCCCCAATCCTAAGACCGATTTCTTGGGGCGGTAGTACGCACCCTTTTCAACCCGTACCAGTACCCCTTTGCGGCTCTGTTCGGAGAGCAGCACCGCAACATTAGCGGTCTTTTCCGTTTCAAACGACAAATCCCGGAACGTGAATATACGCCCGGTATCTATCCGTTCAATCTGCCCAAGTATCTCTTTCCTGAATGAAGCCATATTTATGTACTTTGTTTCTATCTGCAAAGATAGTATAATATGTAATTACATGCAAAAACATAACAAATATTTTGTCGAAGATGTTTTCTTTCTGTCGTGTCACTTGGTAATAGGAGAATAAGGAACACAATTAAAGGCTTGTCAAACGCTTCACAAACGCTCCAAAATAAGCTATATTTCAGCCTTGATTATGTATATATCGTTCATTCTTATCTTATTGACAAAATAGGAAACGCTTCACAAATGGCTCACAAATAGCTCATCTAAAGCGAGCGATTAACTTCGTTCTGTACCCGTTTTAAATCTCCGACCAACAGTTGGAGATTTACCGCACCCGTATAATTTCAAGCACCGCAGGACAAATTCGGGCATCCCTTGCCCCCGTCTTTAGTTGCTATCTTTGGACTGGACTTATTATTATACCATTAGCAACAATCAAATTATTATCGTTATTATGGACATTTAAAGTAAAAAAGATATTCCTATAATGATTAATGCAATAGATGCAAATATGTATCTATACCTTTTTGTAGAAAACATTGCTCCTATACAGGAGATAGATACAGCAAATTGCATACATTTTAAACTTAACTCTGTAGTCTTAAATATACACATAGACAAAAAAGATAATGCCAAAACAAATAGTATAGTATTCAATATATATTTCAGTTTCATATTACTTTGATTTATATTGACCTTATTAGCAGCATATAAATTGCTCATCCTATCCCAATAAACAATCCTATACAAGAGAACAAGGTGAATCTCTTTTCCTTGTATTTCATCCTATAGACCAGCCCGATAATAGCACATAAAGGAATTTTAGATGAATCTGTATTTTTTCCTTTGTTTACAAGGTATTTATGATGTTCTTTCATCCTTTCTTTGCTCAATTTGCGAATCTCACGGTTCTCTTTGTTCTGTTGTAACATACATTTATGCAACCTAATGTTCCCATGATTCAGTTTAATCTATTTTTTCTAATTCAATTGTAGCTACTTTCTCTTTATCTGGACTAATTTCATTCTGTATAATGGTTATATGTTTTTGGGTATAGCTTTTGATAACCCAAGGGGCTCCACCCAAATATAAAGCATTACTATTAAATGTGATATATTTCCCTTCTATTGTATAAGTAATATCAATTTCATCGTAACCTTCCCAATTTACTTTCCCTTTCCGAGTATCTACAAATTGCATACCGACCCCCATATTTTGTACTGCCCAAGCTTCACAATGCCCTGTTCCACGCCATGAAGTCTGATAAAGTGCTTCGGGGGTTAATTCATTTGTCTGTTCATTATCATCGTCGCAGCTTATAAAGCTGAATGTACAGAGGAATAGCATAAGTATTCCAAGAATTTCTTTTGTTTTCATATTCTCTTTTAATCTCTTGTTTAACTCATTCAATCTTTATTTTGTCTCTTCGTTGAACCAACCAAAGATAAGACAAAGATAAAAAGAAGAATCCTTTGGCAGATTAAGATACTCTTGGAATATTGTTATGAATGTAAATTTCTAAACCTATGTTTATTTTTTGTTGTCAAAACTTTGCTTGCGTCTGATTCGGCTCATGTGTACGGGTGTAATTTTGAGGTAGGATGCTATTTCTTTTAGTGATACCATTTGGAGGATTGCAGGGCATTTTTTTAAAAGTTGGAGGTAACGCTCTTCCGGTGTGAATCTGAATAAATCCAAATAACGTGAATATGATTGGAAAAACATCTGTTCGGCTGCGATACGGGCTATCCGTTGGTTTTCGTTATTTTCCTTGAATTTTTGCTGTAAGAATGCAGAAGAACAGATGTAAATCTCGCACGGGATTATCGCCTGTATATTCAATTCTGATTTCATGCCATATAAGCAAGTGGGATAATCGGCTATAAATTCATTTGGAAAGGAAAAACCGACATTATACAGCTTGTTTTCTGTCCGGTTGGTGCAACTGTATTTGACTACGCCTGACAAGATAAACCCGAAGAAAGAACAAGCATCACCTTCATGGAGAATAAACTCATTCTTTTTATAATGTCGTAACTCTCCATGTTTCAGACACAACTCCTTGAAGAAGTCTATGTCTATGTTACTCATATATGAATTGAATTCGGCTATCATTTGTATATAAGAGAAATGTATAAAAAATATCTGAATTTCCATGTTTGGAGTTTAGTCTGTTTTTTGTCTATATATCCAAACCGTACTAAACTTTTTTCTGTTGACTGCAAGATATAGGTACTGGCGAAAAGAATAAAGGGTATTTCTTTTTGCCAGTATTACTTTTAATAATTTGAGGAAGAAATAATACTCTAAGTAAAAGCCTATTCTACCGTCCGAGAGCTTATTTTGCTTCAGATTGGGGTTTTCTTTCGTTTTATTTTCTAACTTTGCCATTGTTTAGAGGTTTTATCCCGATTTTGATACTGTAACCGAGTAATTACACTAAATAGTTGATTTTCTTTTGTTTTCTGCGGATGCAAAGGTACAAAAGAAAATGATATTTCAAAGTGTACTAAAAGTATGCTGAATAACAGAAAATGGGTAAAATATGGCAAAAATAGAGAAAAACAAGAAATATTCAAGTGATTGATAATAAGGACGATGAATTATTTTATTTCCCTATGATTTCCATGGCTTGTACCGGCATTGGCATTGGGTGGTAAAGAAGCAATAGATAACATCCATATTCTAAAAACTATTCCTTACATAGAAATGTCCCCCAATCTATCGGGGATTTGAAACAAGTGTAATAACAGATTACTAACGAAGCGCGATAATGCTCAAACAGCGTTCCCCGCTAATCTATTAAAGGGTTCACAAAGGGTTCATTGAAAGAGAGTGGTTAACTTCGCTCTCTTTTTTTATGCCCGTTTCCAATTCTGCAACCATTAACCGCAGAATTTCATCCACCCGGACAAATCGGGACAGCGCAGGACAAATGCGGACACTCTTTTCTGCCTATCCAAATATAGCATATTTAGTGGCTATCTTTGGGCGGGACTATTCCCGTAACCACTAAAATTCCAATTATTTATGGCAAACAGAATGACCCCGCCCGCAGAGGGGCAGGAAAAAGACGTGCTGCTGGTCTTGGATAAACAGCAGGGCAAGGTGAGTGCCGTTAAGGGTATCGACAAGGAGGGCAATTTGCAGACCGTGCCGCCGACACATAGCGGCGAGTTCATGCAGGTGGACAAGAACAGCGATGTGTTCAGCAACTTCATTTCCAATTTCTTCCGCAAGTATCAGGACACTTCCGGGCTGGAACTGTTCAGCGTCAAGGCTACCCAATCGGAGCGGGACGCAAAGGCAATCGAGGACAACCACCGCAACCCCACGCCGGAGGGCGGCAAGCGGGCTGAAATGCTTCGAGTTCCGAAGCCCGACTTCCACGAGTTCAAGCAGGGCTACCGCTTCGACCCGTCAAAAATCGACTGGGAGAACCTGAAAAAAGTCGGCATCACCGCCGACACCCTGAAAAACACGAAAGACTTCGACCGGGTGATGCGTGGCTACAAGTCCCGCAACACCTACACCGTTTCGGGGACGGTGGGCGGCTTCTACCTCAAACCTACCGATGTCAAGCTCTCTTTCTATCAGGCAAAGGACGGCACGGTAGTACCCAAGCTGCACGGCGTGCAGCAGGACGAAAAACTGTTGCAACGCCCGTTCCATGAACACGAGTTCACCAAGCAGGAACAGGGCAACTTGCAAGGCACTGGCAACTTGGGCGGCATCGCTGAAATCAAAGACCCGAAAAGCGGCGAGCAAATCCCCGTGTTCGTCAGCCGGGACAGGTACACGCACGAACTGGAGTATATGCGGGCTGACAAGTGGAAATGCCCCGATACAATCTGTAACGTGCAAGTCAGCCCGGAACAGAAAGCCGCCTTTGAAGCCGGGCAAGCGGTGAAAATGGAAAACCTGCAATTCAGGGACGGCACGCAGCGCAGTGCCTATTTGCAGGTCAGTGCGGTGGAGCGTGGCTTGGAGTTCCTGCCCCGTGCCGCCGTCCAGTTCTTGCAGCAGGGGCAGCAGGTAGCCGGGCTAAAGGACGGCAAGGGCGTGGAGTTCAACGGTCATGTGCAGCCAAGCGCACAGGGCAAATCACCCGACAAAATGCAGCCGAAAGACGTTACCCCCGCCGCCGAGAGCCGGACACAGGTAGCGGTCAATACAGAGGGCAAAACCAACGAAGCCACCAAGCAGGGAAAAGAGCCGTTGAAACAGGGGCAGCAAAAGCCTACCGCCAAGCAGAAAGAGAAGCAGGACAAGGCGCAAGACAAGAGCCTGAAAGCGGACAACCCCAAGAAGTCCAGAGGAATGAAAATATAGTACCCACTCTTAAAAAGTAAAGAATTATGATTGCATTGATAGCAGAAAAGCCCAGCGTGGCTAAAGACATCGCCCGTATCATCGGAGCGACACAGAAGAATGACGGTTATCTTTCCGGCAACGGGTATATGGTGACATGGGCGTTCGGCCACTTAATCCAGCTTGCCATGCCGGAAGCCTACGGCGTGGCGAACTTCCGCAGGGAGAGCCTGCCCATACTGCCGCCCGATTTCCAGCTAATCCCCCGTCAGGTGAAAGCCGAGAAAGGCTACAAGGCAGACCCCGGCGTGTTGAAACAGTTGAAAGTGATTAAAGAGGTATTCGACCAGTGCGACAAGATTATTGTAGCAACTGATGCTGGACGTGAGGGCGAATTGATACACCGTTACATCTATAACTATTTAGGCTGTACCAAGCCCTTTGTACGCCTGTGGATAAGCAGCCTTACCGACAGGGCAATCCGTGAGGGGCTGGATAACTTGCAGCCGGGAGAGCGTTACGATAACCTCTACCTTTCTGCCAAGTCCCGCAGCGAAGCCGACTGGCTGATAGGCATAAACGCCACCCAAGCGTTGAGCGTGGCAGCCGGGCAGGGCGTGTTCTCGCTGGGCAGGGTGCAGACACCCACGCTCGTGATGATATGCAGCCGCTATTTGGAAAACAAGAATTTCGTACCCGCCAAGTTTTGGCAACTCAAAGCCGATACAGCCAGCGGTAGAATCAGTTTCACCGCCCAATCTACCGCCAAGTGGGAGCAGCAGCCCGAAGCCATAGCCGCCCTGCAACGGGTCAAGGATGCCGGGCAGCTTGCGGTGAAGTCCGTTGAAAGGAAAGAAACCAGCCAAGAACCGCCCCTTTTGTATGACCTTACCACGCTACAAAAGGAAGCGAACACGAAGCTGAACTTTTCGGCGGACAAGACCCTTTCCATAGCGCAAAGCCTGTACGAAAAGAAAGTGATGTCATACCCCCGAACCGGGAGCCGTTATATCCCGGAGGACGTTTTCGATGAAATGCCGGAGCGTGTCGCCTTGCTGGGGCAGTACCCCCGCTTTGCCGGGTATGCTACCGGGCTGAAAAAAGTAACGCTGAACCGCCGTAGCGTGAATGACGGCAAAGTGACCGACCACCACGCCTTAATCGTGACTGAAAACCTGCCCGGTGAACTCTCCAAAGACGAACGGGCGGTTTACGAACTGGTAGCCGGGCGTATGCTGGAAGCCTTTTCGGGCAGGTGCGTGAAAGACGTAACCACCGCTGTGCTGTCTGCCGGAGATACCGACTTCACGGTGAAAGGGTCGGTGATGAAAGAAGCCGGGTGGCGTGCCGTATTCAGCGAGCAGGAAACGGGAGAGGATGAAGAAACCGCCAGCCTGCCGCCACTCCAAAAGGGCGAAAGCCTGCCTATTTCCAACGTGGAACTGTTGGAGAAACAGACCAAGCCGAAACCGCTGCACACGGAAAGCAGCCTGCTTGCCGCAATGGAAAACGCAGGCAAGGAACTGGAGGATGCCGAACTGAAAGCCAGCTTGAAAGATGCCGGGATAGGTACACCCGCCACCCGTGCGGCGATTATCGAAACGCTGTTCACCCGCCAATACATCGTGCGTGAGAAGAAGAACCTTGTACCCACCGACAAGGGGCTTTCCGTTTACAGGATTGTCAAGGACAAGAAGATTGCCGATGTCGAAATGACGGGTATGTGGGAAACCGCCCTTTCCAAGATAGAAGCGGGAAACATGGATGCCGACACGTTCCGAAAGGGTATCGAGGTGTACGCCGCCCAAATCACGGCGGAACTGCTTTCGGTACAATTATCTGTTGCGGGCAGTGAAACCTGTCCCTGCCCCAAATGCAATAACGGGCGCATCCTGTTCTACCCGAAAGTGGCGAAGTGTTCCAACGTGGACTGTACGCTTACCATATTCCGCAACAAGTGCGACAAGCAGCTTTCCGACAAACAGATTGTCGAGCTGGTGACGAAACGCAAGACCGGGCTAATCAAGGGCTTCAAGGGCAAGAACGGCAAGGCTTTCGATGCTTCGCTGATGCTGGACGAACAGTTCAATGTCGCCTTTTCATTTCCCGAAAAGAAAGGAAAAACGAAGAAATAGCCTATCTTTACCGCTGAAATTTCATTGTGATAGGTTTTGCCACTTATGATAATTGAAATTTTAGTGGTTGCGTCCGGAGGGAAACCGGGCGCATTTTTTATACGCTCCCACCAAACAGGTAGGTCGAACAGACCACCCCGTTATCCAGCACCCTGCTTTCCGACAGTTTCCATTCCGAGCCTAATGTTTCCCCGATGAAACCGATACCCTTGCCCACCATGACGGGGACAGTGTAGATAGTCAGGCTATCCAACAGTCCGGCTTTTATCAGCGAAGTAAGCAGCTTGCCGCCGCCCACCACCAGCATGTCATTTTCCTGTTTCAGTTCATAGACCCTTTGCAGCGGTTCTTCGGTCAGGAACTCCACGCCGCAGTCCGGCGTAACGTTGGTGTCGTAGTGTGACACCACAAAAGACCGCTTGCTTTTGTGCGGCCACCCGCCCCAGTGTTCAAAGATGTAGTTGTAGGTGTTCGCCCCCATAAGCAGGCAGCTTGCGGCGGCGTGTTCCCTTGCCGCCAGTTCCTTGACATCACGGGGCATCCAGTCCAGTTCATAGTCCGGCGTGGCGGTATGCCCGTCCAGCGATACGGCGATGTGCGCTTTGATTTGTTCCATATTGTCAGGTATTAAAGTGATATAAATCCCTACTGTCTTGGCACGTTAGCCGCCACCCCAAAAAGAAAGCGTGGCATGACGCTGTTTCAAAGTAGAGGTACTGGCATACCCAAAAGAGGAAACAGTGCAGCCACGCTATGACAAACGCATAGCATATCCTGCGCTGAATATCCCCTCTTTTTGAAAAGTGCCAGTTTTCTACTTTGGGACGTTCGGCGAACGTATATGTTATATATAAAGACGAAATCGCAGCCGAAACTGTTCAATCGCCGTTATTCTCTTATGTTACTTTTGCAAAAGTAGTAAAAATCACTGGAATAACCTTGTAAATAGTAGAAATCCTGCCGTGTTATCACAACAGGGCAGGACACAAGCACATGAATTACACAAGTTTCATCCATACGCTTATGGACAACTTGTGTTCCTTTGAAGATTATATGAACCTATGACAAAACAACTTTGGTTCGCCGTGTCTTTGGTGATGATGTCCCTTTCCCGCATGAAGCGGATAT
>ENA-UBDJ01001665-UBDJ01001665.1-human-gut-metagenome-genome-assembly--contig:-NODE-1665-length-9345-cov-5.301076_pt1 | contig 9345 bp, 6 predicted proteins | sample MGYA00244279_ERZ654774 | MGnify/ENA primary metagenome ERZ654774 (study PRJEB26926, sample SAMN06164701) | human gut metagenome | biome: ENVO:00009003; feature: ENVO:2100002; material: ENVO:00002003...
CGAGATTTCTGCCTGTCTCGTGGGCTCGGAGATGTGTATAAGAGACAGAACAGAAACAGATCCATGCTGACTATCAACTTATTAAATATTTTACACCCGTCCTATCCGACAGTTCTTCACGTAAGATAAATTCATTCGATTCACTTCTGTACGTTCCTGCAGACCAAAACCTTTCAGATAAATCTGAGTAGTCTTAATAGACTTATGCCCCAGCGACTCACTGATCATCTCAATAGGAACACCACGATACTTAGCGGTAGTAGCCCAGGAATGACGGATAGTATAGGAAGTGACGGGAGAAGTCAGCCGAAGAGCCTTTGCAAGTCTCTTCAGACGATTATTGAACCTGCGGAGAGCGGACTGATATTCCCGGTATGCACTTTCATCTTCTCTCTTCTTGTCGCCAAGAAGGATACTGAACAGATAGTCGGGACAATCCGGATGAGAAGGCTGACAGTTGCGAAGCCGACTGATTATATCTTGTGCAGTATCCAGTACTTCCACACTCATCGGAGTTTTCGTCTTGATACGATTATACCGGATGATATTCCGTTCCAGCGAAGATTTCTCCAGATGAGCAAGGTCAGCGAAAGACATTCCGCAGAATTGAAACATCAAGGCAGCGATAGCCTGTGTACGACGCAAACGTTCCGATTTGGGATCTTCATAGAGGAGGCGATTAAGTTCTCCGACAGGCAACGCTTTCTTCTGGCAAATATCCACTCCCGTATAAACATCATGAAACAGACGATGCACATACGGAGCTCTGCCCGACTCCACTCCTCTATTATAGATGCTACGAAGCATACGCATATACGTTGATACCGTATTCGGCTTCAGACCGGAACTATAAAGATACTGCCCGTAACAGCGCAAGCGTTCACGGGTGACTTGCCGGAAAGCAACATGGGTAGTGCCACAAAACTTGGTAAAAGAAAAAAGAGCATTCGTATAAACATGGGCCGTAGAATGACGCCCCTCTTTTCGTAAACGACCGATGTACATCTCAGCGCATCGGCTAAACCCATTTTTTTTCATCATTTATACACTAGTTAATTATATAAATCATCTCAGATGAGAGAACAAATATACTTCCTCTTAGGGTTTTAACCATCACAAGAATTATTTTATTTCGAACGAAAATCAGAAAGCGACCCTCACTCACGTGAAAGTCGCTTTCTTGATTTTCATAACTTAATGAACAAACTAATAAATAATTAACCTTTTCTTAAAAATCTCAAACATTATATCTTAAACGGTTGCATCTTCAAATATACCTTATAGTCTTTAATCATCCCCGTTTTACCGGCTTCAGCCCTAGGTAGATAAGAGAATCCCGTAATAACTTTATCTTCACCAAGATCTATCACAATCTGATGAGGGAATGCAGGTTTGGAAGAGGAATAATTGGTATGCCAGAATGTTGATTCCTGCAAATCAAAAACATTTGTTGCAATATTGTTCGCGGCATCCGTTTCCTCACTATCGGCATAAATCACTTTCCAATGCTGACGGGATACCGGTTTGCCATCTTCGCCCAACAACTCCAATTCTGCAATAGCCGCGAAATCTTTCCCATCATGGGCGTTCAAAGCCTCCAGACAGAAGAAACGAGTCTCCACCTTCTTACCGAATTTCACATGTTGCCAACCATTGCCTGACTTAAATATCCCTTGATAAACAGGAGTTTCATTTGTTAAGTCCAAGTTCTCACCCATCTTACGATGAGCATAAGCTCCGTTACCACGTTGTACATCCAGAATTGGTTGACGCAGACCTTCAGTTTCAGCTTTTGAAGGACCAGCCATATCCAATATAATGATTTCATTCTCTCCTTTCTTCAACCAGCAGCCCGGTACATATAAGGTCTGTTGAGGTCCGATTTCCCAATAACGGCCAATCGCATGGCCATTCACCCATACCATACCTTTACTCCAGTTCATCATATTCAAGAATGTATCCCCTAACTCATTGAGGTTAAACGTCGACCGATAATAAGCCGGTTGATTTTCAGCATTCTCCTGTTGTTTATACTGCTTATCACGGGCAAAACTATAATCTACCGGAATAGTATATACCTGCCAGTCCTTCACCAGTTCAACTCCTTTATCAGATTGCAGTTCTACTTTCTCGGTAATACCTTTCCAGTCATAAATACCTTTGCCGAAATTCATTCTTCCCATTGCTTCCACCAGGATATCCAGTCTGTCACCTTCTTTCAATGGTGGTAACTTTACTACACCTTCCCCCTTCAAACGGCTCAGAGTAGCCAGTTTCTTACCATTCAGAAAGACTTGTGCCCAGTCATGAACTTCTGTGATCAGTAATGTCTGTTCTTTATCAGAAGCGGATAATGAAGTCCGATACAGAATACTACCCCATCCCTGATCAAAAGCTTCCATTGTCCGGATATCCTCACTCTCTTTGGGGTGAGGCAGATTATCAAATAAGACTGCCATTTCAGTCATTTTAATAGTAGGAATAGCTATAGTCGGTATCGAATCCGGAATTTCCGGCAAGGTTTCACCTTCCGGCAGGTAGTTACCAAGCAGATTCCGTACTTCCAGATATTTAGGAGTCACCTTACCGGATTCATTGATAGGAGCATCATAATCATACGATGTGCAAGTCGGTGAAAAGTTCGGGAAATTCGCGCCTCCCCAATGCCCGAAACTAGTCCCCCCGTGAGTCATATACAAGCTGAAAGAAATATTGCGGTCCAGCATTTCTTTCATACCTTTTACCAATTCTTCGGCACTTCTTGTTTCATGCTTGGCTCCCCAATGGTCAAACCATCCGGACCAAAATTCACTGCACATCAATGGAGTGTCCGGCCGTAGTTCTTTCAACCGTTTAAATTGCTCGTCGATGTTAGCACCCGTACCGAAATTAATAGTCCAGAGCAAATCATCCAGTGCATTATTCTCAAAATTCGAGTTCCAGTCACACTGGAATAAAGGAACACCTGTAAAACCGGCTTGTTTTACCATGTCACGGATTTCGGATATATACGGCTTATCGATTCCAAATGCTCCATACTCATTCTCCACCTGTACCATAATGATATTCCCTCCTTTACTAATCTGAAGATCAGCCAGCTGTTTGCCCACTTCGTTCAAAAAGAGTTTCACACGTTCCATGTAGTATGGGTCTTGCTCGCGAAGTTTGATATCCTTCTTCTTCAGCAGCCACCAAGGCAAGCCGCCCATTTCCCATTCCGCACAGACATAAGGTCCGGGACGCACTATGACATACATTCCATTCTCTTGAGCCAAACGGCAAAACGCAGCTATATCTTTCTGTCCGGCAAAATCATACCTTCCTTCTTCCGGTTCATGAAAATTCCAGAACACATACAAGCAAATCGTATTCATACCCAGTGCCTTGCACATTTTAATACGATGTTCCCAATATTCTTTCGGGATACGCGGATAATGAATCTCTGCCGCTTTTACAACAAACGGTTTTCCATTCAGCAAGAAAGTATTCTTCCCCACTTCAAATGTGCCCTCCGAAGATTGAGAGCATGAGCTGCCAAGAACAGCCACTACTAAAATAAGTAAATACAATAAAGGTTTCTTCATTTTCTATCTATTGTTTTCATGATATATCTCATACTTAATAAAGAGAATTCACTATCGGCTAATGTTTCCATTAAACCGACAGCGAATTTGAAAATAATCCAAGTGTTCCTAAAAACTAAAATAATACCTATTGAAAACTGAGTACGGTGCAAAGATGAGGTATTATGCGCAAACAAAGGTCCTCAAATAAGTCAAAAGGGTATGAATATCGTTCAAATGAACTTTATTTATCATTTTATGAACTCTTTTTACAGAAAAAATCAAGATATTTGCAAGAAATACCATAAACACTAAAACACCTCATAACGGGAGACCTTATGAATAAAACGACTTTTATACTACTAATAACATTAATTATATCATACATAAATACTGCTTATATTCAAGCACAGACTCAACGTGTCACAGTACAGGGGAGTATTCTGGAAAAAGACACACAGTTCCCTGTTGAGCAAGCTACCATACAACTGTTATCCTTGCCCGACAGTAATTATGTAAAAGGCATTTCCAGCTTGGAACAGGGAAAATTTTCACTCACAACTCTCCCGGGACGTTTTTTGCTAAAAATTTCTTTCATAGGCTTCGCTACCGAATATAAGCCCCTGCAAATAAACACAACCCAGACTATTGTTCAACTAGGCAAAATAGAGTTGAAACCTGATGCTGTACTTCTTAACGAAACCGTCATTGTAGCCCAAGCCCCGCCTGTTGTCGTCACAGGTGATACAACCGCATATAATACTTCCGCTTACCGCGTCAGTGAAGGTGCTGCATTGGAAGAACTAGTCAAAAAGCTACCCGGAGCCGAAATAAACGAAGAAGGGAAATTAATCATTAATGGTCAGGAAGTCAAAAAAATCATGATGAACGGAGAAGAATTCTTCCTTAACGACCCCAATACGGTTTTAAAAGAACTGCCAGCCGATATGATAGATCAACTAAAAACTTACCAAAAGAAATCAGACATGGCACGTATTACCGGAGTAGATGACGGTAAAGAAGAAATGGTACTCGACTTACGCGTAAAACCAAGTATGAGAAAAGGATGGAATGGTAACTTTGAAGCAGGATATGGAAATGACGACCATTATAGGGCAAAAGGAATGGCCAATCGTTTCAAAAACAAAATGAACTTATCAATCAATGGTACCGCCAACGACAATGGAATTAATTCCAATCAAAGAATAGGTGCCAACTATTCTCAGAATACTCAGAAACTCAAATATGGAGGTAACATTGAAGTCCGGGAAAATAAACGCAATTCATGGAGCAAGCGTCATACAGAATCTTTTTTGTCAGACAACACTTCTCAGTTTTCCCTGCAGAACAACCAATCCGATGGAAAGACAAGTGCTATTTCCGCTAATTTTCGTTTCGAATGGAAATTAGACAGCCTCACCACTATTATGTATCGACCGACGTTTAATTTTTCCAAAGGAAATTCCAATTCAGGCAACTTCTCAGAAACGCTCAACAACGAGTCAACTCCTATCAACCGGAAAGAAGCCACAAACCGCCAAACGAATGACAGATTCTCCACCAATGGCTCTTTGCAGTTGAATCGCAAATTGAACAGTAAAGGAAGAAACATCGCCTTACGTCTTTATTACGATCTGGATGACGGCAATTCCGATCGATATAGTCTTTCGAATACTTATTACTTAAAGTATGGTGATAGTATAAAAGCTTTGAATCAATGGATTGAAAAACTTGACAATAACAATAAATATCAAGTTCAGATAACATATATGGAACCTGTATTTACCAATCGGTTTATCGAAATTAATTATAGCTATCAACACCGTTCCTCACTCTCTGAAAAATATGCCTATGACTGGGATAAACAAGAAGATACATACAGTCAATATCCTGACACAGCGCACAGTGATTGCTACAAAAATAAATATTCCACTCACCAAACCGGCATATTTTTCCGTACTATCCGCACCAACTATTTTTATAATATAGGTATAGAAGTTGAGGCGCAAAAAACGGCCAATAAAAGCTATATGCGGGACACGACCTTTGAGTATTTATCCAGAAATGCAATAAACTACTCCCCCACCATAAACTTTAAATATACCTTCTCTAAACAAACATCCTTAAAAATAAACTATCATGGGAGAACAGCACAACCCAGTATGACCGACTTATATAGAAAAAAAGATATTTCTGATCCTTTAAACATACGGCTCGCTAACCCCGAACTTAAACCATCATTCAATAACAACATATCAGCTACATTTAACACTTACTTTACTGAAACATCCCGCAGTTTCAATGCTAACCTCTCCTATAATAATACAATGAATAGTACAACACGTATTGTCACATATGACGAAAATACCGGAGGACAGACTACCCAACCGACTAATGTGAACGGGAACTGGCGAATAAACGGTTCGCTTACCTTCAGTACTCCATTATCCAACAAAAAATTCACAGTAAATACACACACCAATACAAATTACGGCAACTCTGTCGGTTTCACTGTGCTCAACAAAGAGTCAGATGCAGTTAAAAGTAATACGACTAACCTCTTTTTATCAGAACGCTTAAAAGGGAGCTACCGTAGCGATCTGATTGACTTTGAGTTATCTGCAGAAGTCAGATATCGAAAATCAGAACATTCTATCAAAAAAGAGAACCGACGGGAAACATTTGATTATACATTCGGAACTGAAGCAAACTTAAACTTACCTTGGGATATAAAAATCTCATCCAATATCAATTGTAGATTAAAAAGAGGATATGGCGGTAAAAATGATACTAACCGCACCCTATGGAACGCACAAATATCGAAAAGCTTCCTCAAGAAGAAAAAGGCAACCGTCCGATTTCACCTATATGATATCCTCCGTGAGAATGAAAGTTCGGAACGTTCCATTTCCGAGAATTCTATCACCGACAGAGAATCCAGTACATCTAACGTATATTTTATGGCATATATTGCCTATCGGTTCAACACCTTCGGACAAAAAAGAAAACGACAATCGGTACAAAACTAAAATTATAAAAGAGGAGGAAATGATGTATCCACAACTACATCATTTCCTTTTTGTTCTTTAAACATGCTGAGTAACATTGAAAAAAGTCATATTGCAAGATATCAGAGATTCTCAAAAGGAGTTCGGTATCAATACTTGACTTCCCGAAGATTTTATACACATTGGTCCGCGCACAACAAAGCTGTTCTGCAAACCAAGTGACAGACAATCCTTGTCGATGTAGTTCAATTTCTATAAGCCGGCCAACGTGTATCATATTACTCTTGTGGAATAATTAAGAAACTGAAACCACACGCTCCTCCTCCGCCATTTTCCAATCGCACAAGAATACGGTTCCACCCTTGACGGAACTGGAAAGGAGCAATATGTTCGTCAATATTATACCAACTGGTACCATAATCGCGCCATACATCCTTACCATTTATCCATACCCGACCACTATCATCCGTACCGATGGCAACCAGCATGGTAGTAGCCTCATCAAAATAAAGTTCCGTATAAGCATAATAAGTAGAATGTCCGGTAGTGACAGGAACCGTATTATGCATTGATTCACTTTGCATAAACTTCCATCGCAGCGTACCATCCAAATACACTTCTTCCCCTATGACCTTTATCGGATGAGAATCCGTTTCCATCACCCCTGTACCTACTTGTCCGTCAGTATATACCGCATCAAAGTCCACAGATATCTCAGGCGGATGGACAATCGAAAAGTCCTCTCGCCCAAAACTTTCCCACGGTCCTATCATATACCATGTGTTAATATATAACCACCCTTTACGATCCGCGCTTTTTGAGAAACGCCGTCCGGGCAATGCCTGAGCTTTTACCATTTCCTGATTAAGCCGGGGACCTGCATAAGCATTCATCGGACGTCTGTTTCCACTGCCCTGAGCTGCCTCCCCCATGCCACCGAAACCGTTCCCATTGCCACTGCCTTCACCTCCGCCCGGCTGACCATTGCCAATTCCAAAGCCGCCACCGGGCTTTCCGACCTGCTTCACTACTCCAAAGAGATTTTCCAACCGAGATTGAGCAAGTCCGGCTTGTCGGGTCGCTTGTCCCAACAGACCACGGTAGTTGTTCAAGTCTGCCGTACTTTTTATTTCCAGACCTGCGCTGGCATTACTTCCCGTTGAAGTAGCCCATTCCCCTCCTTTAGTCTGCATTCGAATCAGTTCATCAAAACTTGGCATACGGGAAGAACCTGTCTTCAGAGAACTATAAACCTCGGGAAACGAAAGTCCCTTGGAAAGCGCCTGTTTAGCTGCATTGGCAGCCAAATGGTTCTGCTGTATTTCAGCCTCATATTCTCTTAAAAGAGCATACATATCTTCTACCGACGGATTCGCAGATAACTTGCCCGCCTGCGGAATATTCCTTGCTTTCGAAGTATCATTAGCATCATCCGGTGCCGTACGTGGTAACTTTCTTTGCTCTACTTTAGTCAACAATTCATTTTTCCGCTGCCTCATCTTCTTAGCCATTTCCTGAAATTTACGAAGCTGATCTTCCAAATTTTTCTTGACCAATACTTCCGACTGCTTCACTAATTGCTCAGAATAATTAGCGGGAAGCTCCCGCTGAGCCTGCTCCTGCTTTATTTTATCACTGATACTTTTCGGAGATTTCTGTTTTTTCGCTTGCAAGTCAACAGCTCCCTGTCCTGGTGATGGCATCAGCCAGATAAACAACGCTCCTCCTACCAGACAGACCAGTGCAATAACCCATGATAGGATAACCGTCAGACGGCTACTCCCTGTTGTAGTTTTCGTCATATGTTCGTATTCCTATATTCGTTAAATTATAAAACTGACAAGCATCCATTACTTCCACAAAACGTCCGAATGGAGTGTTTTTATCCATATCAATGCGGATACGCCGACCCGGATCAGAGATACAGGTCTCCCGCAATTGTTCCATCATGAAATTGGTCGAACAAGGTTGTCCGTCCCAATAGAAGTTACCTTCAGCATCCAGTCCTACAATAGCCTGTTTATCATCCGGTTTCAGTTTTATGGCTGATTCCGAAGTCGGCAGATCCACTGAAATATCCCTGTTTTTCACCTTCGTCATTGTAGAGACAAGAAAGAAGATCAATAGCAGAAACACACAGTCGATCAAGGGCGACATAGACACTTCCGGTTCATCTTCATTATTAAATAGTGATAATCTCATAAGCTTAATAAGGTTTACTACCCAAACGGACACGCGTACGCGTGAATCCTTGTATTTGACATTGATCGAATATCTCTATTACCGTATTTACGGGTACAGTCCGGTAAGCCGCCACATCAATAGCAATTTCCGTACCTTCACTGTTGCGGAGTTCTGTAAGGAAAGTATTCAGATCAGAAATCGGCACATAGTGGTTCTCACCAGTGTACGCATCATGTCCTACTACCTGATACACATTTTTCTCCTCATCCACTGCTATGATAACAGCTTCCTCTCCGGCGCGGGTGGTAGACAAACTGGAAGTCATTGAAGGAAGTGATAAAGGTATTTGCATTTCCCACTTCTTCATCATAGTAGTCACAAGGAAGAAGATCAGTAGCAGAAAGACGCAGTCTATCAAGGGCGACATCTGCACCTCTACTTTGTCTTCTTCATCATAGTTTAGTCTCATGCTTCTCCTCCTTACTCCCCGGTATGTTCATATCCGTCGAATCTCCTTCCAGATAGAGAGTAGTAATCACATTTTCAACTTCTACTTCTACCAAAGAAGCCAATTTCATAATACGATTTTT
>ENA-UBDJ01001673-UBDJ01001673.1-human-gut-metagenome-genome-assembly--contig:-NODE-1673-length-9302-cov-5.383800_pt1 | contig 9302 bp, 6 predicted proteins | sample MGYA00244279_ERZ654774 | MGnify/ENA primary metagenome ERZ654774 (study PRJEB26926, sample SAMN06164701) | human gut metagenome | biome: ENVO:00009003; feature: ENVO:2100002; material: ENVO:00002003...
TGGGCTCGGAGATGTGTATAAGAGACAGGATTTCTTTGACAACGTCATTGAGTGGAAAAAAGGTGCACAATGTGCGTAAAAGGGATTGAAAAAACACACACTGTGTGTTATATTAAAACTAGAAACACGTACAAAGTGTATAAAAGTTGGTGGTAATGATGAATGAAAAAAAGAAATATATTGACATAGATAGTGTCGTTGGAAATCAGGATGAAGTAACGGTAAAAGACTTACGAAAACAAGCGGGGATGAGCCGTAAGGATTTCTGCAATAGTTTTGAAATTCCGTATCGCACCTTACAGTCCTGGGAACTTGGAGAGAGAGAAATGTCAGATTTTTCAAAACGATTACTGGCATATGTCATAAAAACAAGTGAACTGGTGGAGAATTATAAACGAGATTTAGAGAAGCAAGTGGAAGGAGAGCAGGATGGAGAAAAAAAGGAATAATACAGAATTAGATTTGGACGAGGATGGAATTCCAAAATTGGAATATATTCAAGTAGGCGAATTCCTACTGCCGAATCTGTCACTGGAAAAGGTGGATGGATATATAGGAAGATGGGGAATCATGAGAAAAGAGTACCTACAAAAACACAAACCAGCTGTCTATTCTTCGATGCTTTTGATGGATGAATTAAATCAACATCTGATTGATATTCAGAAGATAGCAGATGAAAGAATGGATGTGTTGGAAAAACAATTGCTGGAACGTGATCCGGCACCGGATAAAGCCAAAGATGGTATGGCATGGACAAGACATATGAATCAGATCAGACATCAGGCAGAGGAATATGTAAAAAGTGAGATCATTTTCAATTAAAAAAGGGAAATCTATTTTTCAATGATTGTCCCTTTAAGAAATGAAATTAAAGTAGCTGCCGCCCTACCATATCCGGTCGCATATGCTCCGGGTGAGACGTGCTAGGTACTTCCTACATAAAGTAAACAATTAAAGTGGTAAAAACTTATGTTTTTTAGAAAAAGAAGGGATGAAGCATGAAACAAATATTCATAAAATTAATATTTTTGTATAAGTACATCATGGATAAAGAGGTGCAATATATTCTCTTAGTATTTATTGGATTATGGTTTGTTTGTTGCTTCTTAAGATTCACATCCTCCATAATTTTTTCAAAAATCATTCCAGTAATTTTTGCTCTCTGCATGATTGTGTTTAGTGTAATTGCGTTAATTTCATTTCAATGGCTCTACTGGATGATGTGGCTGATCATGTCATGGGGAATTCTTATAACAGAAGATATTTACATGCATCGGGCTAAAAAAGATGATCTTAAAAGACTTACTCAAAGTGAATTTATGTACCGATGTAAATGTGAGACTTTAGAAAAAAATATCGAAGATTTGAGAATTTGTAATAACTTGTTGGAGAAAAATTTGAAAATCAGGGAAAATGACTATAAAGAATTAGAATCATCTGCTGCGTATTGGAAGATGAAAGTAGGACAACTTAAATTTGAGCAGAAAATTGCTGAGGATGATATCAAAGATTTACTACAACGTCTTGATGCTACGGAAGTGCCTGGATTAAAAAAGCAAATTCAGGAATTAGAGGAAGAAAGAGAACATTATCGTGTCTTGTATGAACGAAAGGAATGGGAGTTGAAACAAGCGAGAAATGCAAAGCAAGGCTTTGATATATATAAAAATTGCGATTCATTGGACAGCTTGTCTAAACGAAAAAAGTTGTTGCTTAATATTTTCCATCCAGACAGTGAAGGTGGAGATAATGAGAGTACACGGTTCATATTAGAGCAGTACAATATGAGAAAAATCAATTATCAGTAAACAATGTACCGAAATTCGGTACAACATGAAAAGGAGAGAAAAGGTATGAAGAAGTATCTAAAGAGAGGGCTTACAGTTTTGACTTGTGCGGCAATGTGTATCCAGTCACCACTCATAACAATGGCGGAAGAAATACAAAGAACAAATGGAGAAGCTTCAGCATATCAGGCAGATAATTATGGAGTTGCTACGCAAGCACAGAAAGAACCGCAGTGGATAAAAGACAGTGCCGGATGGTGGTATCAAAATGCAGATGGTTCTTATCCAAGAAACCAGTGGAAGATGATCAATGGAAGTTGGTATCACTTTGACTGGAACGGCTATATGCAGACCAGTTGGCAGAAAATTGGTGGAAGCTGGTATTATCTGAATGCCGGAGGAGATATGAGAACCGGTTGGCTGCAAAGTGGTAACGTCTGGTATTATCTGAAATCCAGTGGAGCTATGGCGATTGGTTGGGAAAAGATTGGTAGTGACTGGTATTACCTTAACTCCAGTGGTGCGATGCAGACCGGATGGTTACAGCTTGGAAATACCTGGTACTATCTGAAATCCAGTGGAGCAATGGCATTAGATGAATGGGTAGATGGCGGAAAATACTATGTGGATGCAAATGGAGTCTACATTCTAGAGAAAAAGCAGGAATCCACAGAAACACCGGAAACAAAACCAGAAACAAATAATAAGGAAGATTTAGACAAACCGGAACCTAAGCCGGAAACAAAGCCGGAATCTAAACCAGAGACAAAGCCGGAAACAAAGCCAGAGACAAAACCGGGAACAAATAATAAGGAAGACTCTGACAAACCGGAATCAAAACCGGAGCATGAGCATAAATATGACATTGAGTTGAGCCACATTGTGCATCACGAGGCAACCGGCCATGAAGAACAGTATGTTGTCAAGGAAGCCTGGGATGAAGAGGTAACAGTAGAAGAGGAATATGCATGGAGCTGTTGTAATGTATGTGGAGCAGATTGCACTGCAGATCCAGGTGAACATGCATATCAACATGCGATTAAGGGTGAAGGTGGTGGACATCATACAGAGTATGGTACCCGTCTGGTTACAACAACCGTACATCATGATGCAATCTACGGAACACGTTGGGTACAGGACAGCGAAGCCTATGACGAAAAGATTATAGATGGGTATGCTTGTATTTGCGGAGAAAAAATGCCAAAGCATGAGCATAAATATGACATTGAGTTGAGCCATATTGTGCATCATGAGGCAACCGGTCATGAAGAACAGTATGTTGTCAAGGAAGCCTGGGACGAAGAGGTAACAATAGAAGAGGAATATGCATGGAGCTGCTGCAATGTATGTGGAGCTGATTGTACAGACAATCCGAGTGAACATATGTTTGAACATGCATTAGCTTATGAAGGTGGAGGATGGCATACAGAGTATGGTACCCGCCTGGTTACAACAACCGTACACCATGATGCAATCTACGGAACACGCTGGGTACAGGACAGCGAAGCCTATGATGAAAAAGTAATAGATGGGTATGCTTGTTCCTGCGGAGCAAAAAAATAAAAAATGTACCGAAATTCGGAACAAAGAAGAAAGAATCACGAAAGTGGTTCTTTTTTTCTACGCAAAAAACGGAAGGAAGTGATTGAAATGTACATCAGAAGATATTCCAGGGCACCACCGCATTTATGAGACAGATCAGATGAATCATCGAAAGGAGGAAAAAATGAAACGGAAAATAGGAAAGAGAGCTCGTTTGTTAGCATTTCTACTGGCTGCAATCGTAATGCTGACGTCATTTTCTTTTAGTTCGGTTTATGCCGAAGAGAATCAGGCTTCAGATACGGTTCAAAAAGAGATAAATACAGATTCGCCCGGTGAAGAAGACACAACAGAGGAGGACAAAGAACCGGAGAAAGATTTGGAGAAGGATCTAGAGATTGAACGGCAGATGAAGCAGCTCTTAAAAGAAATTGGCGTTGGGTTTGCGGAACCGGATGCTCAAGCCAATAATACATCGAGTATGCCAAGAAGATCGAAAGCTACAAGAGCTGCCGGTGATGTGATTAATTCCGGTTGGATCAAAAAGAAAATTGGTCGAATCGATGTGATTAACTATAATGATCCTTCCTGGCCCCAATTATTGACATGGAGAGAAGGAAAGCTTGGAAATACAGATACAAAGGAACCACTTTTTTGTGCGGATCCTATGGATAGTTTCAAAGCAGGGGAAAAAACAGGCGTGGATGCATCTACCATCTATAATAAAGAAACAATTCAGACATTAGCAGCAATGATGTATTATTATGATCACTACATGTGTAAATCAATTAATAGTGATTACGAGTATCTTATGAAACAATGTGCAGTCTGGTGGGTACTTAATGCAGTGCATGGATGGTTTGCAGATGGAGTAACGATTGAAACGGGAAATGGTGTGGACTGTGCCTGTGGTACCTCGCTATCTACTCATAAGGGCAGTTATTATAAAGATGGTTTAGTATGGGCGTGGGAAAATTATAAATATTTTACAGATGCGAAAGGTGTAATCTATCAGGGGGAAGGACAACCGTTATCTTCCTGGTCGGGTACATACAATCCTAAGACTTATACAAGTCTTGCAGTAAAGAAAATCTGGGATGACCAGGAAAACAAATTTGGATTAAGACCAAGCAGTATCAATGTTGATTTATATTGGTGGAGTAATAAGGATTCTACGAAACATTATTATAAGACTGCAACTCTTTCAGCAAGCAATAACTGGTATTATAACTGGACAGATTTGGAATACACAGACGGTGACATAACGTATGCATATACAGCAGTAGAACAGGATATACCAAATTATACAGGAAGCTTGAATTGGGAAGGATCTTACAAAGATGGATGGACCGGCTATTTTTCCAATAAGCTGAAGACCTATACAAGTCTTTCAGTCAAAAAGCTGTGGGATGATCAGGAAAATCAATTTGAACTTCAGCCATCCAGTATAAAAGTAAATCTGTACTGGTGGAGTAATAAGGATTCTACAAGGCATTATTATAAGACAGCAACTCTATCAGCAGAAAATAACTGGTTTGTCACATGGGACAATTTGGAATATGTGGATGGTGACACTACGTATGGATACGATGTAGAAGAGGAAGAAGTGTCAGAGTATACCGGAAAGATGCAGTGGACCGGCTCTTATAAGGATGGATGGGTAGGTTCTCTTACCAATTCCCTGAAAACGGGAAATGCAAAAGTTTTAAAGACATCTACCTCACCAGAGCTGACAGACGGAAATGAGTGTTATAGCTTAAAAGATGCAGTCTATGGAATTTATACCACTGCGGATTGTAAGGAGTCCTCTCTCGTTGCTTTAATGACAACCAAGGAGAATGGTGAATCAGATGCAGTTACAGTTCCAATCGGTACATACCATGTGAAGGAGGTAACAGCTCCAAAGGGATATGCACTGGATAAAAAAATCCATACGGTAGAAATCAAGCTTGGAGAAACGTATCTTTTAAAAGTATCGGATAAACCAACGATGGACCCGGTTGGTGTATTACTTGGAAAGATTGACAAGGAAACGAACCAGAACAAACCGGAAGGCTCCCTGCCGATGGAAGGAGCACTGTTTGAGGTGAAATTCTATGCAGGAGTACAAATGGATTCGGATCCAGCTGCGGATGGAAAGAAAGCAGATAAAACATGGGTGTTTAGGACAAATGAAAACGGAGTTATTTACTATGAAAAGAAGTATCTGGTATCAGGTGATGAACTCTATATGTCATCTGATGGAAATCCAAGCTTACCAATGGGTACATTAACGTTCAAGGAAACAAAGGCACCGGAAGGCTATCTGCTCAATCCGGAAATCTATACTGTTAAGATCACAAGCAATAACGATGGCTCAGAGTTCATAAATACTTATAACGCTCCAAAAATCCCAGAGCAGTCACTGGATCTGAACCTTGTAAAAAAGGAACAGGGCAAAGATTATGTGATAGAAGGGGTTGTATTCGAGCTTACGAAACCGGACGGTTCGACCGAAACTGCAACAACGGCTGCAGACGGAACATGTAAGTTTAAGGCATTAGGTTATGGACAGCACAAGGTACGGGAAATTTCCGCACCAGAAGGGTATGCTGTGAATGAAGGAATTGTAACCTTTTCCGTAGCGAAAGATAATACGATCACCGTGGATTCCAATACATCTGCAGATGAATCCATGCAGTTTAGCGTAGAGTCTGATGGAACGGCATTATTAAGTGTAGAGGATACACTATCACCGTACAAATTAAAGATCACAAAGGTCAATGAAAAGGGAACTACACTGGAAGATGCAGAGTTCACCATCTATGAAGATAAAGAATGTAAGCATGAACTGGCCAAAGTTGTTACGGATAAAACAGGAATCGCTACAACAAATCCGTTAGCTGTTGAGAAATTGTATTATATCAAGGAAACCAAGGCTCCACAGGGTTATCGGATTCCGCAGGATGCACAAGGAAAAGATTATGTCTACGAAATTTATACAAAGATCAATGACCAAAAACAGTATGAATACTATGTAAACGGTCAGGTTCATACAGAAGACTCTGGAGATTTTGCGATTGAAGGAACAGCAAATGAACGGATCGTTAACCTGAAAGTAGAAAATCAGACAACATTACAGATGCCAAATACAGGAACACATACAACATTGCTGATCGTCTTACTGGGAATTTCCTGTATGACTGTTGCATTGATCCGTCAGACAAAGCGAGGAAAAAAGGAAAAGAAAGATGAAAAAAGCGAAAAATTATAATAAAAAACGAGCAGCCATAGTATTAACAGGAACACTTGCTTTCACAGGTGCAGTCAGTGCCATACCAATGCCGATGCTTGGAAATCCGATGGCTGCAGTTGTTTATGCGGCTGATGCTACCAATTATAGTACGGTTAAGGGTATTGCTACAATGGGAAGTGGTCAGGCACATATCGACATTACAGGAAATGAAGGACAGACACTTGTAGGAAAGCAGTTCAATGTATATAAACTGTTCAATGCTGAAAATGCAAAAGGCGGAGAGTCCATTAACTATACATTTAATCCGGTTTATGAGCAGGCTTTAAAAAATGTAGTGTCAAAGGCACTGACAAAGGCAGGAACAACGGTCACAGCTGCAAATGTCACGGAATATCAGGTGATCGACTACATCCAGTCTTTAAATAATTACCCGGTTGAAGGAGCTACTACAGAGCAGAAACTGGAAAGCCGTTACAGTGCATTTCGTTATTTCATTGAAGAGTTGAGAGATGAGATGACAAAATTAAATGAAGTACCAGAAGTAGTCAACGTAAAAAATGTTCGTTCTGATAATTCTATTCGCCTGGACGGACTTGAATATGGTTACTATGTCATTGATGAAGTGTCCAACGTAGAAGGAACACATTCTGCAAGCTCTCTTTGTATGGTAAATACTGCAAATCCTGCAGCACAGGTTATGATCAAGTCAGATTATCCAAGTATCACAAAGAAGATCCAGGAAGATGATTCAGATGCAAATATCAAAGATGCAGACAGATGGAATGATATTGGAGATTATGAGATCGGACAGACAGTACCATACAAATATACATCAAATGTTCCGGATATTAATGGATATGATACTTATTACTATGCATGGCATGATGTAATGGATGATGCGCTGACATTCAATGCAAAGAGTGTAAAAATTGAAATTTCCGGAACAGTAGACGGAAAAGCCAAAACTTATACGTTGAATAATGATGAGTTTACTGTGACAGAGAAGCCGGACAATGGCGATACTTTTATGATCGCAGTCGCTGACCTCAAGGCAATTGTGGATCGTGAATTTGATGAAGTCGACAACCGGAAAGAGAATACCTACGGACAGACTGTAACACTTACATATAATGCAACACTGAATGATAAAGCTGCAGAAAAAACAGGACGTCCAGGATTTGAAAATGATGTCCGCCTTGAGTTCTCCAATGACGCTGATTCAACAGGAGAAGGAAAGACTGGATATACACCATGGGATACTGTTGTATGCTTCACCTACAGATTAAATCCAATCAAAACGAACGATCATGACAAGGTGCTGGATGGAGCAAAATTCCGTCTGTACTCAGATGCGGATTGCAAAAATGAAGTATATGTAAAAGAAGGACAGGATGGATATATTGTCATCAACCGTGATTCCATTGGTGGTACAGACCACACAGGTGGCACGAAGCCAGATACAGCTGTAGAAATGGTATCTAATGCAAACGGAACATTTAATATCTACGGACTTGATAGCGGTACTTATTATCTGAAGGAGACTGACGCTCCGGATGGATATCGTTTATTAAAAGACCCGATCAAGCTGGAACTCAAAGCAACATTTACAACAGAGCGTGACAGCTATGTGAAAGGTGATGGTGCAACAGATAAGACGCTTACAGCATTTGATGCAAAAGCCAATATCAAAACCTTCTACAATGGTATCAGTAAGTCAGAGGACAAAACACTGGAAACAAGCGTAGAAGATGGTTCTGCAAACATCACGATCGTGAACCAGGTTGGAAAGAAACTTCCGATCACAGGTACATCTTCTGTAGTGATTATGCTTGGAGCAGGTGTTGTTCTTATGAGCGTTGCCATTGCAAAAGGACGTAAGAAAGACGAAGAGATCTAAGCAAAAAGGAAGGAGATTGCATGAGAAAAAAATGGAGTACGGGAGTCATATTCATCATTGGATTTGCACTCTGCTGTCTTCCAATTATCTGGAATGTGATCGAGCAGCGGCATCAATCAGATGCCGTTGCTACTTACCAAAACGCAGTAAGCAAAAAAGATGATACAAAGCTTAAGGAGATCATGGACAATGCAGCTGCATACAATGACATGCTTTACCAGACAGGCGGTGCAGTTGTAGATAATTCTGATACCGAGATCTTAAGTGACGAAAGCTATGAAAAGCAGCTGAACATATCTGGGAATGGAACAATGGGAAGTCTGGATATTCCAAAGATTAATGTGGAACTGCCGATCTATCATGGAACGGATGATACCGTACTGTCAAACGGGATCGGACACCTGCAGGGAACGAGCCTTCCTGTGGGCGGAGCAAATACCCATTGTGTTCTGACCGGACACAGAGGACTTCCAAGCTCCAAACTATTGATCCGCCTGGATGAGATGGTAGAAGGAGATCTGTTCTTCTTAAGGATTGGAAATGAAACACTTGCATATAAGGTGAATAAGATACAGATCGTAGAGCCGGAAGATGTCTCTGGTCTGCAGATCGAAGCAGGAGAGGATCTGGTGACACTGGTTACGTGTACACCATATGGAATTAACACCCATCGGTTACTGGTGACCGGAAAGCGTGTGGAATATAAGAAGGCACAGCATGATGCGATCAAACAGGAACTTCCATCTGTGAGAGAACTCATCTTTTTCCTCCTGCCATTTTTGTTTGCTGCAATCTGTCTCTTATACACATCTCCGAGCCCACGAGACAGGCAGAAATCTCG
>ENA-UBDJ01001675-UBDJ01001675.1-human-gut-metagenome-genome-assembly--contig:-NODE-1675-length-9283-cov-4.285652_pt1 | contig 9283 bp, 5 predicted proteins | sample MGYA00244279_ERZ654774 | MGnify/ENA primary metagenome ERZ654774 (study PRJEB26926, sample SAMN06164701) | human gut metagenome | biome: ENVO:00009003; feature: ENVO:2100002; material: ENVO:00002003...
ACCCAGTACTTCAACGTCTTTAATGTAAATCGTAGTGTTATCCACATAGTTATACACATAAAGGTACTTTGTCCCCGCCGAGCTTATAGTTATCTCCGTTTCATACTGTTTAAATACTTCGTCGTCCAGTTCTCCGGCTTTTGTATAATAACTTGTTCCACCAAGCGAAACTCTAATTCTTGCTTTGCTTATGCTTCTTAAGTTCGCCCCAGCTTTGAACCTTACCGTATATGTTCCAGCTTTCAGTTTCCAGCTTTGGCGCATGTAGATGTTAGACGTTCCCCTTGTAATACTTGCTACATTCCCTAAGTATTCGTCGTTTATAGCTTTAATATTATTGCTATCACTTAAGTTCCATCCGTCTAAGTTTCCACTTTCAAAAGTTCCATTTTCTACATAGTTATGTTTCAGCTCGTTTACTGCTTTTTTTGCATATGTTTTTACTGATTCTGCCGACTGGTCTATAGCCGTATTCATGCTAACCTGTGTAACATATTTCTTAAGCTTTTCGTCCGTGTCGGCTTTTGCATCTGTCAACGCTTTATTTGCCTTTGTGTCCGCGTAGTTTTTCGCATTTGTTCCCACTGTATCGGCGTAACTGTTCGCCCCTGTGCCTACCTTATCTGCATACCCTTTTGCGTTTATTTCCGCTTCGTTTGCCAGGTTTCCCGCCGTTTCATCTACATACTGAAAACTGGTATAAGTTTTACTTGCTTCGGTCTTGATCTGTTCCGCTGTCTGACTTATCGCCGTATTCATTTCTGTAGTAGTAACATATTTCTTAAGCTTCTCGTCTGTATAACTCTTTGCTCCCGCTCCTACAGTATCCGCATATCCTTTTGCGTTTGTTTCTGCTGCTTCGGCTGAATCATCTACATACTTATACGTTGTATACTTCTTGCTCGCTTCGGTCTTAATCTCTTCTGCTGTCTGGTTTATTGATGTCCCCATTTCGACCGTAGTAACATACTTCTTAAGTTTTTCTTCCGTATAGCTGTTCGCGTTGCTTTCTGCTTCATTTGCCAGGTTTCCCGCTGTTTCGTCTACATACTGAAAAGTAGTGTAGGTTTTCTTGAAATCGCTTTTAAGCCCGTCGATATCATTTTTATAGTTTCTCTCTACAGTGTTTACCGCTTCGCTTATATGGGATTCCACCGACTTTTTATAGTTGATGCTGATAGATTCCGCTTGTATGCTATCTGCTTTTATAAGCGCTCCGTCTAACTGCCCGACACATATATAATCAGCGTAAAAGCCACTACCAGTTCCGAAGGTCTTCCAGTCCCAATCTTTCCCGTCCGCTGTACGTTCTGATGCAATACAGAAGCCCATTGTACCGATAGACATAGCCCCGTAGGTCGGGCTTCCTTCTACCAGGTCTTCAAATATTACCGCCCTTACTTCTGAAGGTTGCGATATGTCGCGCTGGGCTTTTAATTGTGCCTTTACAGCGTCGATTTTACCGTATACTTCTTCCGCCTTAAGTGTCCCGTCTTCCCTGGTTACTTTCTGTATAATATCTGCCGCGCTGGTTGTCTTGTCGAAATAATTTTCTATAAAGTTCCCTAGCTCAACTTCTGCGTTTTCTTCCTCTATGCAGTCGTACACAAGCCTTATACATCTTGCCGTTACATTTATCTTAAGCTTTCTGTCCTTTGTTAATACGTCGTCGCCTATTCCTATTGTTGTTAATTTCTTGTAGTCTTTATAGTCTTCCGTATTCGCAACTTCTACCAGGTCTACTTTATAATTTACTTTCGGCTTATCAAGCCCGTTTTCATACTCTTTCGTGCACCGTCTTTTAAGTTCTTCCCTTAAAAGTTCCAGCGTACTAAATCCTTCTTCCCCTTCCTGGCAATCTTCCAGCAACTTAACATCTTCAAATTTAATAACTGCTGCCCTGGGATTTGCATAGCTTTCAATGAGCGGGCTATCTATCCACGGTTCTTCCCCTTCCAGGGTGTGCCCGTTGTATGATACCGGGATAATTCGCGTTACTACATCGTCTATACTTATGTCCGCTTCTATCCCTGTCATATTCCGCCCAAACTCTGCGCACGCTCCATAGTCCCCGCCCAGTCGGTCATTTATGATAACAGTAAAATTATCATACATTCTTTCGCCGCCCCAGCGATTTATAAAGCTGTTTTCATTGTCCCCGCCGATTGCTTCCATGATGTTTTTACGGATATAGTAGGCTGTGGATCGCGTTTTAATATTTGTCTTCGCTTTATACTTAGTGCCGCTTAAGATTATATCTAACGCTTCTTGCCCTGTCTTGTCCGTCGGTCTTACATCTACCAGCATTTCCCCGGCAGAATCATAGAAAATATGTCTTGCATAAGCCGTTACTTCTGTCTCAGTCTTTGTATAATCATAGATTCTAAAAAGCTGCTTCTTTGAGTATGGCGTAGGTGCTGCTATCACATTATCGTTTACCAGGTATTCCCAGCGCCCCAGGTCGTCTATAGGATGTTCTAAGGTAAGCTCTGCTATTCCTTCTACAGTAAGTTCTACTTCGCACGTAGTCGGCGTTAAGGTCATATCTCCATTGCTTTCGTAGTCCTCATTACCTTTAACGTATACCTCTATCATTTATCTGCACCGCCAGTTAGGTTTTATCTTAACTGAAAATCCAGGGCTTACACTAAATGTATTTTCCCCTTCTTTTAAATACAGGTCTTCATAATACCCTGTAAGCCTTCTGTTTGCCGTTTCCTTTAACGCCGTGTAGCAAAGTTTCAGCCCAGTATCTATTACCAGCTTCCCGCCGATATTTGCCGTAATTTTTGTACCATTTACAGTAAGTGTACATACGCCGTCTCCTGTGATCTCGTACACTGGTTTGCACTCTTCAAAAGCATTATACAGTGTGTTGCTTAAATTCCTGGTTTCTGCCCCTTCTGTTAGGTACATATATCCTTCGCAAGTAAATGTTACCTGGAATTTTCCGATACGCTTAGCTAGGCGCTCGTTTGTTCCTATATCAATCTTCTTCACTTTGTAATAATAGCCTGGGTCGTCCGAAAACATAAGCATGCCTGTACTTTCCTTAAGGAATCGCCGCTTTATGCTTCTATAGTCTTCCGCCCAGTCTTCCGGGCATTCCGACAGAAAGTTATAAGTGATCTCGATATCAATATCTTTTAGCGTTCCTTTTTTTCTGTATAAATTTCCGTCTCTTCCCGGTACTTTTATCTCATCGTATTCTTGCTCTGCCGTAGGGATATTAGGGCGGCTCACGGGCTTAACGCCCGCGTCTCTGTCCCTAATATTGTTGTATATTGTATAATATACTCCGTTCATTATGCCGCCCCTTTCGCTTTCTGCTTATTTTTCTGTTCTTTCGTTACGTTCTTAACTACTCGCTTCGTTGTCTTTCGTGCTATCTCTTTTCCGTCAAGCTCTGTAATATTCGTAATTTCTACTATTACGGTCTTCTCTGAATTGTCCGTAAATTGTGTAGTATCTACTCTATTGTTCAGTGCTACTACTTTCGCACTCTGCTTAACTTCTGTTATCGGTGTAATCTTTGCTACGTTCTTTGTAAGTGTTCCCAGGCTCTTATTTATGTCTTCTTCGACATTTCCAAGTTCGTTTGTGAAACCTACGCCCGCTCCTTGTGCCATGTACTTACCTATTTCGTCCTGGAATACCCTCGACGGCGAATGAATACCAAGCGCATTTTTTACACCGTCTACGATTCCGCTAAAGAAGCTCTGTACTTGTCGTCTGAACCAGCCAGCGGCGTTACATATTCCATTCCATACGCCAGTTACGATATTGTATCCTACGCTCGCCATTTGCGACGGTAGCGAAGCTACACCGTTAATCACAGCACTTACTAACTGACTTGCCGCGTTTCTACCCTGTTGCAGTAGTCCGCTTCCCCAGTTTGCTACAGATTGTATAGCGCCCTGTATTGCGTTCCAAACTCTGCCCGGCATCTGTGAAAGTGTCGAATATACATTACTTAAAATATTCGATGCTGCCGCGCTCGCCTGGCTTAACATCTGCTGCCCCCAGTTCGCCATATTTGTAATCGCGCTTACTATTGCGTTCCAAATCTTACCTGGAAGCTGGGATAAAAAGTTTACGACCGTCGTTATAGTATTCTGTATATAATTAGTTGCTTGTGTGTATACCTGTTGTCCCCAGTTCTGTATGTTCGTGATCGCACTTACTATCGCGTTCCAAATCTTACCTGGAAGCTCTACCAGGAATCCCACTACGGAAGTTATCGTATTTTGTATATACGTTGTTGCTTCCGTGTATATCTGCTGTCCCCAGTTCTGTACGTTCGTGATCGCGCTTACTATCGCGTTCCAAATCTTACCTGGAAGCTCTACCAGGAATGTTATTACCGTGTTAATAAAATTCGGTATTTCTGTAGTCGCCCATGTTACCAGGTCAATACCGAACTGTACTACATTTCCGATTGCTTGACCGATTACATAGCCGATTTTATACGGTAATTCCTGGAAAAATGTTACTGCATTTGTTACAAATTCTGTAGCAGCCTGTACAACTGCCGTTTTCATGTTTTCGCCCCAGGTCGTTACAATCGTAACCGCGCCCAGGATTGCGTCCCAAATCTTGCCCGGTAATTCCTGGAAGAATGTAATAACGCTTGTTATAGCGTTACTTGCCGCCTGTGTCGCCGCTGTCTTTACATTTTCGCCCCAGGTTGCTATCTTCTCAACCGCGCCCAGGATTGCGTCCCAAATTTTCCCCGGTAATTCCTGGAAAAATGAAGCTATATTATCTACAATGTTTCGGAAGCTTTCGCAATGCTCATACAGTAACTTAACTGCTCCCGCGAATGGATTCGCCAATAATAACAGGATATCTTGCCAGTTATCTTTTACAAAATCTACAACCTTACTAAGTGCGTTCGGTATTGTTTCTGTAAAGAATTTTGCAATTTCTCCTACTACTTTTCCTATTGTATCTTTTACAACGTTCCAGGCATTTACTACCGCTGTTCTCGCATTTTCATTTGTCGCTACAAATCCGACTATAGCCGCTACCAGTGTAGCAACCAACGTAATAATTAACATCATCGGATTAGCAGCCATTGTTACATTTACAAGCTTCTGTATTGTATTTAAAGCTACTTCCGCTGCCGTAAGTCCCTGTATAGCCGTTACTACGCCGTTAATTATCGACGCTACCTTAAATACTGCAAATCCCGCACCTATTGCCGCTAATATACTTGCTATCGTGTCTCCATGATCTGCTATCCAGCCCAGCCCTTCTAATATTTTCGGCAATACTGCTACAATAATTTCACTAGCTTTTTCTACCAGGTTTCCGAACCCTGTAGCAATCTTATCAAGTGCGCCGCTTAGTTCTCCGCTCGTTAAATCTGTTTGCAAATCTCCTATTACGTTCGTAATATTTGTTACTGCATTTTTTAACGGTGTCTCGAACTTTTCATAAGCAGCTATTCCTAGTCCTTCAAGCCCACTCTTTAATATTGTAATTTTGCCCTGTAAGTTATCATTCATTGTCGCCGCCATATTTTCGGCAGCTCCCGTAGAATTTTCTATATAACCGCTCAACTCATTGAACCGCTCGCCACTGTTCGCAAGTAGCGCGTTTACGCTCTTAAGGTCTACTTTATTAAAGATTGTATTTAAAACTTCTGTCTGTTCTCCCTGGGTCATATCCCCCAGGATTCCGTTAAGGTCTTGGAAAGTCTCATTTAACGGTCGCATATTCCCGTTTGCATCGAAGACTTCAAGCCCTAATTCTTGCATTTTCTTCTTTGCTGTATCTGTCGGTGCTGTAAGGCTTAAGATAACGTTTCGTAACGCTGTTCCGCCTTCCGCTCCCTTTGTTCCACTATCCGCGAATATTCCTAATACGGTATTCGCTTCGGTAACTCCGCCCGCTAAGCTCTTAGCCGTTCCGCCTACAGTAAGCAGCGCTTCGCCCAACTGCTGCACACTGGTATTACTCTTTTGTGAGGTCTTCGCCATTTTATCTACAAAACTTTCTGTAGTTCCGGCTTTGTCCCCTAGTGCGCTCATGCTGTCCGTTACCATATCGGAAGCTGTCGCTAAGTCCATTCCCCCGGCTGCTGCCAGGTTTAGAACTGTTGGTAATGTCTCTACCGCTTTGTCTGCATCGTATCCGGCAAGTGCCATATAGTTAAGGGCTTCTGCTGCCTGTGTCGCGCTAAACTGTGTTGTATTTCCGGCTTCTTTTGCTGCATTTTCCAGTTTTGTATAAGCTTCGCTTCCCCCGGCTATTTCCTGGGTAGTCATACCCATAGTAGCCGCTACCTGGCTCATACCGCTCTCGAAGTCCATTCCTACACTTATCGCGCCTTTTGCAAGTTCCTTTATACCATTGGCAAGTTCTTTTACTCCGCTTATGATCGCGGAAGAAATAAGATTAGCTTTAATAACGTCGCCCAGGCTCAAAGTTTTGTTCCCGGCTTCGTCCATGTTACTTCCCGCCGTCTGTATTTCCTGTCCGAAAACAGTCCATTTTTTTCCGGCGTTCGTTAATTCTTCTTCTGTGTTTTTTAATGCTGTATTCTGTTCAGTAAGCGCCGCTTTCGATTCATTCAGTTTAACCGTATTCTTCGCTATCGCGTCTTCCTGTTTCTTTACAGCATTTGTAGCCTTTGCGTGTGCTTCTTTTGCTTCTTCTAGCTGTGCATTTAGTTTTTGGCTTTCCTCGCTGTCTTTTCCAGTCGCCTTAACGCTATCTTCGTGGGCTTTTGTAAGTTCTGCTACCTTCTGCTTTGCTTTGTCTTCCTTCTCGATCAGTTCTGTAAGCTTCTGCTTCTGGGCTGTTAAGTTGGTTTCCTGTAGCTTGATCGCGTCCGTTTGCAGCTTAATCTTACTTGTAAGCTCCGTCTTTTTCGCCTTAAGTAAATCTGTTTGATTTCCTAATGCTTTCGCCTGTGCTGCTTCTACCTTGTATTCACTGGTAACAAGCTTCATTTGCGTAAGCATTGATTTCATTTGACTGGTAAACTCGCTTGTATTCGCCCCTACTCTGAGACTTGCACCAGCCATTTATTGCGCTCCTTATGTCTACTTTTCCCGGTCATATTCGACTTGAAATACAACGTAGTCCAATAAGTCGCTTAAATCTGATTCTAAGCACTCCTTATAGCTGTTCCGCATACTTTTTATACATATCTGTAGGATAGCGTCTAGGTTATCCCCGTATGATCTCCATATATCTTCCTGTGTCGTTTCTTCAATGTATCCGTTTTCCTGGTCGTATTCATCGAACGCACTACCCTGGTCTTCTTCCAGCGTTCCGCCCAGCATTTTGCCTAGATACCTTATTTTTTCATTTACAGAAATATCTATGATTTCTACTATCGCTCCAAACGTGTCTATAATGTCTGTTACGTCCAGCCGTTCTATTTCTTCATTCTCTACCCTGTCGTTAAACACAACCTGTATCACGGCAGCGTACAGCTCTAATAAGTCGTCTTCATCATCTGTACGGCTAATTTTTTCCATAAGCTTTATAAATCTTCTGTAAGCATATGTCGTTATTCTGTATAGCCTTTTATCTCCTTCCTCACATTCCAGGTAATAATCTATTACACCTGTGAGCTTAAATTTTTTTTTGCGCCCGCTGCTTCGTCCTTAAGCTTTTTAAGGATATTTGCGTTGATCAATCCGAAGTTAAAAATAATCTCCGAAACATCTTCTAAAGTTTCATTCGCTTCTTCAAAAGTGAATTGATTATCATATACCAGTACGATAGTGTTAATCATTTCATCCAGCTCCGTATCTGTATATGTCTGTTTCTCCGGGCGCGTCAGTCTTTCGTATACCTCGCGGAATGCTTTGTATTTCTTTCTTCCAATCTTTCCGCAATCGTATTCTTTTCCGCCGATTGTAATAATATTTGCTTTCCCTGTCTTTGCCGTCTTTTCTGCCTGTAAATTGCTCTTATTCAGTATTTCCGCATTGATAAGTGAGAAATTAAGCAGAATATCCGGGATTTCGTCCAGCGCGTCGCTGGCTTCATCAAATGTAAACTGATTCCCGTATACCACTACGATAGATTCAATCATTTTATCTAAGTCTTCATCTGTGAAAACCATAGAATTAGCATCTTTCTTCAAAAAGCTATCGAACGTTTCACAAAATGATCTGTATTTTTCTCTTGTAATTTTTCCGCTTTCATATTCTTTTTCGTTAATTGTAATTCTCATTTTTATACCTTTTAGCGGTGTCATATTCTGACACCGCCCCTTTTTTCTCTTTTTACGCTGCTACATCTGCTTTGTATTCCTGTACCGCTCCGAACCATTCCGCAATAGCTTTTTTAGCGTTTGTATGTTCTTCTAATAACTGCGACTCATCTACTTTAAGTGCATAGAAGCGCTTTGCTTTTCCATCTACTGTATCTTCTTTCTTTCTCGCATAGAATGTAAAAGTAATTTTCTGTGTCTGCGCCGTCTTCTTGTCCTTGATCGTCTCGTAAGACTCTTCCGGGTGCTCTGCTTTTCCGCAATAGTACCATACAAATTCGTACTTCCCGTTGTTCTGCTTCGCTCTGAATCCTAAAGCTACTTCTTTCGCTCTGTCACTCTCTGATTTTACCAGGTAGCCGCCTTTATACAGAGAATCGAATAACAGCGCATAATCTCCCGGTGTCAGTCTGTTTACTTCCAACTCGATCTCTGCTTTTACAAATGTCTCTGTAGTATCCTCTACTTCGTCGTCACTGTATAAGTACTCTACCTCGAACGTCTCTTTAATAGTTGCTGTGATTGCTTTCGCCAGCCTGGTAGGTGTTTCCGCTGCATATGTTGTAGCGTCGTTTGTGGTAACTGCTGCTACGCAAATGTCTTTTAAGCCTACTACTCTGCTTCTCTCGATTGTCTGCTTATTTTCCTGGACTTTCATTACTTTAATCTTCTCCTTCGGTATTTATTAAAAAATAAAATCTTGCTGCTTTATGGTATATTTTCGTATCCTGTTCGTAATCATCATTCCCCGCAAAATATGTAAAGCCCGCCTTCTTAAGTAATTTCTTTATTTTCCGTTTCAAAAGAAAACAATCTTCTTCACTCCATATATCTACCTGTATATAGTATTCTTCTGCTTCGTTCTTATCGTCGCTATGGTTTGCGTCTGTATCCGTTATATAGTAAAAAGTAATGTGTGTATCGTTTATATCTTGGTTGTACCAGCCTTCTTCTACGTGCTTTCCTGTTATACCTATTACTTCTGCTATATATGCTGTTAAATCCAGGTCTTCGTTATTCGGATAATCCGCTATAATCTGCTTAAGC
>ENA-UBDJ01001685-UBDJ01001685.1-human-gut-metagenome-genome-assembly--contig:-NODE-1685-length-9230-cov-3.832698_pt1 | contig 9230 bp, 3 predicted proteins | sample MGYA00244279_ERZ654774 | MGnify/ENA primary metagenome ERZ654774 (study PRJEB26926, sample SAMN06164701) | human gut metagenome | biome: ENVO:00009003; feature: ENVO:2100002; material: ENVO:00002003...
ACGAGATTTCTGCCTGTCTCGTGGGCTCGGAGATGTGTATAAGAGACAGGTCATTGATTAGGCCGTGTTTTGCGGAGAACGCATCATAGAGGCGGTTTAGCTCGGTCTGCGCTTCCTGAATCCGGCTTTCTGTGCTGTACTCGTCCATTTGCAGGGCAATCAGCTCATTCACGCAATCCCGCAGCGCGACCATGCCCTTGACACGCTCGGCGGCGGTGGCGTTCAGCTCCGGTTTGACCATGCGGCTGTTTTCCCGGTAGTACACCTCGCCGTCCACCACGGTGTAGGAGTAGTTTTTCACATTGGGGTCTGCGGGGATGGACGTGTCGATCTGTTCGCCCTCGCCCAGCTCTGGCAGTTCCGCCTCCTGATAGGTGCCGCGAATGTTTTTCACGGCATCATGGAGCTGATCTGCAAGCGCCAGCCCCTCAATGGGGACAACGGTGAAATCCTGCTTGCCGTATTGGGTGCTTTCGGAGGTCTGCCTGCCTAAAATCATCTCCGGGTGGTCAACAAAATAGTGGTTGATGGCAAAGCCATCCTCGTTCTGGCCGAGGTGTACCCAATCCGGTTCGATCTCAATGGGACGGTCACGCTTTTGGAGAAAGAGAATGTCCGAAACCACATCCGTACCGGCGTTGGCGCGGAACGCATTGTTGGGCAGACGAATGGCACCCAGCAGCTCCGCCCGCTGCGCGATGTACCTGCGGACTTCGGGCGATTGCTTGTCCATCGTGTAGCGGGAGGTCACGAACGCGATCACGCCGCCCGGACGCACTTGGTCGAGGGTTTTGGCAAAGAAGTAGTCGTGAATGGAAAAACCGAGCTTGTTATAAGCCCGGTCATCTACCTGATATTGTCCGAACGGGACGTTGCCCACGGCGAGGTCGTAAAAGTCTTTTCTGTCCGTTGTTTCAAAGCCCGCGATGGTAATGTCCGCCTTGGGATAAAGCTGCTTGGCAATGCGTCCGGTGATGCTGTCCAGCTCCACGCCGTAGAGCTTGCTGCCCTGCATCTGCTCCGGCAGCAGGCCAAAGAAGTTGCCGACGCCCATTGACGGTTCCAGAATATTGCCGGTCTGGAAGCCCATATTGCCGACCGCTTCATAGATCGCCTTGATAACGGTGGGGCTGGTGTAATGGGCATTCAGCGTGGACGCTCTGGCCGCAGCGTATTCCTCCGGGGAGAGTGTGGCGTACAGCTCTGCAAACTCGTCCGACCAGTTTGGCTTATTTTCATCGAACGCATCTGCCAAACCGCCCCAGCCCACATAGCGGGAGAGGATTTCCTGCTGCTCCGGGCTGGCCTGTAAGCCCTCAAACTCCAGCTCTTGCAGGAGGTGGATCGCCGCCATATTTGCCCGAAACTTTGCTTTTGCGCCGCCGACGCCGAGGGCATCATCGGTGATGTGGAAATTCTGCGCGTCGCGGTGGCTTGCCGCCTTGAAGTCAGCGTAAGCGGCCTGCTCCGCAGCGGCAACGCTGGGAAAGCCCTGCCACTCGCCGTCAACGGGGATGGATACCGCAGGACGGTGTGCGGGAGGCTCGTCGATCTCGGCCTGAGAGATGGCATCATCAAAATCAGGCACAAACTCTCCCATTTCCGAGAGTGCCGCTCGACCTTCATGCTCCAGAATCAGCCTTTCTTCCTCGTTCATAGCAGGAGGTTCAGGCTTGGCGGGTTCCGCAGAGGGCGGGTCATGCTCCGGTTCCGGGATGTGCAGCGTCTGGATTTCTATGTCGTAGGGCAAGTGTGTTTTCTCGGCGGGATAGAACGCGACGGGTTTGGTGATGGGCTGCGGCTGCTCCCGTTCCTGCTCTTCAACAAACGAGCGTATAAACGCAATGTGTTCAGCGCGGAAGATGGGAAAGCCCTGCCTGTTTTGAAAAGTTACATCGCGCAGAGATACTTCATCCGTGCCGAAATTTACGCTGTCAATGACAAACTTCCGTCCGTCAATCTCCAGCTCCATGCCAATGGGGATATACTCCTTGGCATCGGCCTCGTTGATAACATCATAGCCGTCGGTTTCATTTGGCTGCGCAAACACGAAGCTGTGTCCATGCTCCAGCAGCCGCTTTGCGGCGCTTGCCCATTGTCCAAAATCATAGCCGGTCACAGCGGTTTCGCCCATACCGGGAATATCGCGTTGCAGCAGGCGGCGATTCAAAGCGCTGGCGGCGCGTTCTGCATCCGCGCCATAAAAAAGCAGCCGTTCTCCGACACGGACACCGATGAGCTTTTCGGGATGCTCTGCACGAAGCGCCTGATATGCCGAAATATTCGGCGCAAGCTCACGACCCTGATCTGTAATTCGTGTGAGGACAGCGGAAACCGGCTCAGTTTTGCGTTCCGGTTCGTGATTGCTCTCGCTGGAGGATGAAACGACGCTGAGATGCGCGACAGTTTCATCTGCGGAATCAACGTTATAGAACTTACCATCAATTTCCACGCGCTGCCCCATAAGGTTTTGAACCGCTTGCGGCGTCTCCGGGGTTGGCTGTTCTGTGTGCTGCGCCGTAATGACGCGCTGCGGCTCCGGTTCAGAAACCTCGAAATATCTGGTGTCGAGGTAGCGTTCAAAGGAATTGCGGTCGATGCTGACAGGTTCCTGTCCGGGTGCGTTCGGTAATGTGTGCCAGACGTGATCTTCATCTACACGCGCGATAGCGCCGACTGCTGCTATGTGGTCTAACTCTATGGATGAAATGCGATCTCCAATATGATAAGTATAGCCAAGCGGTGTTGTAAACGCCGGAGGGGATAGCTCAATTCCCATATCCCGTTTGATGCCAGTTAAGTAAGCAATGGCGTTATTCTGTTCTGCAAAGCGGAGCGTTTGTTCCCCATCTCCGCAGAACCGTTCCAACACCTCATCCCAAATGCCGGTAATTCCGCCCTCGCCGGGATGCAGACGAATGGAGTATCGGTCAGGTGAAAATAACCGCAGTCGCTCATTCTCATCGTAAAATTTATTCTCGCGGATGAGCTGTGCCAACCGCCGCTGTACCTGCGCCCATGTGAGAGTCACCGGCTCGGCGTTTCCTACATGGATATACATGGGAGTTTTGCTATCTTCCCAGCCATATTTTGCAGCCAGCCATGCGGCGGTGCTGCGTTCTCGCCCATGCGCCTGCATATATAGTGCGACTTCCTGCTTGCCCTTTAGGTTGTCGTGCCACTCCAGAAGCGCGTTGTCAATGTCCTCCTGTGTAATCTGATAGGGAGATGGTGCGACCGTCGCTGCCAGCGTGGGATACAGTTCCTCCAAAAGCTCCTGATGCAGCCGGTTATGGAACGCGGGCATATCAAAGTACAGGCGGACAAGCTGGAGATCATCAGATACCGTGACAATACGACGGATAGCGTCCGCACCCTCCAGATAAGCGTTCTGGCGGTCTGAATTGCGGCAGGCATTGACAAAAGCCGTATCTTTGGAAAGCGCGTTGCCAACGGTCAGCTTGTACCCGTCAAACAGCTCCCGTACCGTGGGCTGCGGCGCGTCGGCAGCAGGATCGCGGAACACCCTCGTGCCGTCCGCGCCGAACTCTGCTTCATAAGCATTGATGGCCTGTTCTGCCTCGTGGTCGATGGACGGAAGCATATATGCCGTGTGTTCATGGCCGGAATCGCCAATGCGCGAAATTGTTACATCATGCTTTTCCCGCAGCTTTTCAACGTATTTCTCCAAATCCTTTGCAGGGAAGCCGCACATGGTAACACGGCCTACTCCCTCCAAATTGCGGCGCGTCAGCTCAAGGCTGAGATCATCTGCAACTGCCCGCGCATCCTCGCCATACAGCTCGAAGAAGTCCCCAACCTGATACAGCACAATTTCATCGGGGTGTGCCGCCTTTACGTCGTTATAGTCGTTATAAACCGCGTTCCGCATGGCGTCCTGCGCCATTTCCTTGTCATAGGCTGCCTGCTCATCCGGCGTAAGGTAGCGGTTCAACCGAACCAGCTCCGAGATGCGCGAAGCGACCTTGTTCCAATTCATCTGAATGTCTGCACAGCCGTTCTTTTTCAGCACAATGCCTTTGCTGCCGTGATCTTCATAGCTGCCGCTTTCTCTGGATACAGCATGGGTGCGTCCTCCGATGCCATACTCTTTTTTCAGAAAATCAGCGCTCTCTTTTGTCGTGTGCGGAGTCTGGAGAAACTCATAGATGCGGGTCTTTCCACCCTCAAAGCCGCTTCCATTTGCAAGAGAAGCCGCAATTTCATCTTCGGTGATAAACCTGCCGGTTTCTGGAATAGCCTCCATATCGGAGCGGAATTCCTTTCGCGGAAGGGACAAATCTTCCAAACGTGTGAGAAGTGCCTGCGACTTGTGGTAATGGAAGCGCAGCAGCGCACGGTTTTCGCGGTAGGCGTCCATGAATACCTTGTATTCCGACAGGAGCCTATCCCGGAACGCCGGATTCAGCAGATCGTCCGTCAGACGCTCCGTTTCCTCTGGAAAGCTGGTGCTATGGATATTACCCAAGCAGGACAGATACCCCAGCGACTTTGCTTCATCCGAGAAATCGTGATAAAGGTTCCAGACATCCACAGCAATACCCAGCCGCTCATAGCGCGGGGCTTCCGTGACCTCAAGATTGGTGGCAAATGCGCCGCCGTCCAGAAGCTCCTCAATACGCTCCGCCGCATCTGCCCAGCCTATCACTTGGGCAGAACGAAGATAGCGAGAGGTATCTCCGGTTGCAATATGGATACCATCGTCCCCGTACCATGCGGAAAACCTGCCGTTATCCGTAATCAGGCCGTTGCCGCCGTAGTAGAGCTTTTCGAGAAATACCGCGCGATCCTCTAAAGGCTTTTGCTTGGAGAATTCCGCAGCAATTTTCATCCGCGCTGCATCCGCATTACCACCCGCGCGCAGGATGTGGTCAATATCATCCTGAGAAATGAACATAGAAAAAGCGGAGGGTGTTACACTCTCCGCTTCTGCGATGGATTGAATTTGTTCTGCCTCTGAGGGGAAGAAGGACATCTGCGCCCCAGCAGGGGCATCGAACATATTTAGCTGAACACCAGTTCCGTGAGGATCGTTTCCTCGGCCTGCGCTTTCAGCGTGTTCATCAGCCCTACCCCCTTCATTGGGTCGCTGGCTTTCAGCGCTTCCGTCACGCCCGCTGACTTCATCAGCTCCGGCATCATCTGTTCCAGTCGGTTGTTCGCTGCCTCGTCGATCTCCCGCAGATGGGGGTACAGCCTCTCGGACAGCAGCAGGCTGTTCCACAGCACCGGACGATGCTCCTTCAAGTAATCCTTCCGCATCCTGCCGTACTTGCCCAGCGGGGCTTGCGGCTGCTCTGTCAGGCTCAGGTCGGGAATCAGATAATCCCCGCTGCGGGTGTAGGTCAGTTCGCTCATGGCTTTCGCTCCTTTCCGCGATTTTCTCGCGCTCATAATTCTTGATGGTGACTTCGATCTGCCGCAGCACCAGCTCGCTGGACTGGCTGATGGCCGTTCCAAGAGCGGCGACGGTCTGCGGGGTGTTGAAATCAAAGACATTCAGAAAATCCTCATGCTCGAAGTAATCTCCCGGATGAATCCCGCAGCGGGACAGCAACGCATAGGTGGTGCTGACAACGGCGGCGTTCCGAAAAGCGGCTCCGATGTTGAAATCATCATAACCTTCCAGAAAGGAACCGTCAACGATGCCGACAATATCGCGCCAGTTGTCGTGCCAGTATTCATCTACAAGCTGCGTCGCCACACGCTCCATCTGATCGGCAAGTCCGTTTTCACCGGAAACGTCAAAGCGCTGTTCCAGCGCCGCAGATACCACCTCACGATGCTCCTGCCGGTATTCCCAAAGATAAGGGCGGCGAGAGTTCTCGCCGCCGCTGGTATCGGAAACATCGAATACATATCGGAGTTTGGGTTGGTCGCTGCTGGTATCCACAAGGGCGATGCCCTTGCTGCCTCGCCGCACATAGCGGCGCATCTGCTTATTCCAAAGGTCGTATCCCGCGCAGGCCGTGGCTTCCGGGCGCTGGGCGAAAATCATGAGCTGTTCATTGTAGGGGTACTTATACAGCCTTGCGGCGGTGGTCAGAAATGCCGTCCACTTCTGGTAGCTTCCCGTGATCTGCTCCGCCGTGCGGTCTGCCATCTGCGCATAGAGCTGTACTTTACTCGGCATCCATATCCTCCTTTTCAAAATCGGGGAACAGGTCGAGCGCGTCATATTCCGCGTCGCTCATCCTGCGCAGCTTTGCGATGGCGCTGTCCGTCAGCTCCCGCAGCTCCGTTTCATCCGCAGCGAGGTAGCCGCGCATTTCCTCCAGCGCCGCGATCAAGCCCGTGCGGGTGCCGGTGTTGTAGAGGCTCATAAGCTGGCGTTCTTCAAAGGTGATGTTCATATCAAAGCTCCTTTTCTGCGCTCTTTTTGGGCGCTGTTTTGTGTGGACGTTCTTGGGCCGGTTGGCTTTTGAGCTGCTCCAGCACAGATTTCTTCTTTTCCCGGTGTGCCGCCTCTGCCAAATCCATCAAGGAGATGGACATACCGGCCTTGACCTGTGCTTCAAGGTCGGCGACGGTGGGCTGTTTGGAGCCGTTGTTGATAATGCCGTCGATCATGCCGTAATCATCTTCCATCGACATCTCGGCGGCTTTCAGATAATTCTCCGGTTTCTGAAAGGCGGGCAGCTCCTGAAATCCCATGCTGTCACAGTAGTGATAGGATACCTTGCCGTCCTGTTTCAGCGCAACGATGTCGCTGACGGAGAGGCTGTGTCCCACAAAATCGCCGGGGCGCTCGTCGTTGAAAATGTAGTAGAAGTTTTCAAGGATTCTGCCGGTATCATCGTCCGGGTACACCTCACGGGTATAGACGGCTTCATAGTTGGCCGGGTCAGGCGGCGCGGCCAGACTGCCGAGGTTGGCAAAACGCAGCTCCACCGGCGCATCCCGGCGCAGTTGGTAGATCGCCATAGAATCGGTGGGACTGTTCAAAAAACGCTGCTCCACATCGCGGGGTGGGATATGGCCTTTGACCGCATCCCAATCCGGTCTTGTAATCCCGAACATTCCGTCGTGCTTGATGATGTCCTCGGCTTCAAAGACCATTTCCTCGGCGTTGTCGGGATAGAGCATATAAACCGTGATGTCATGCTCCAGCAGTTCCACCGCCCGATCCTTGGAAAGCGGGAGCATATCGCTGTCCAGATACCCATAGCTGCGCATATCATCCACCGTCAGCGTGGGGTCAGGCATAGGTGTGGCCTGTTCCAGCTCTGGCGAAGTTGGAAGTGTGCCTGCGGCATGAGAACCGGCCTCCTCGTGAACAACCTGATTGTCGTCCGATGACAATTCGAGTGAGTACAAAATCCCTGCAAACTCATTTGACAAAACTTCAAACGGTACGGTCTTATCATACCCATGTGTTTCACAGATACGAATCGCAGCCGCCAAAAGAAAGTTTACATCATCGTCATGTACTGTTCCGCTTTCCAGAAGGTGTAGAGTGTCCTTGTCGTAAAGTTCATAGGCATATTTTGCACCATCTTCTGTTATGCGAAGATGCTTGCTCCCACCATCAACCGCATACCAACGCTCATTAGCGTCGAGTTCTTTTAAGGAAGTGTGACTTTCCTGAAATGCCTCAACTTCCAACAGCAGCTCATTCGCTCTGTGCGCGTATTCATCGCTCTGCTCAAGCGTTTCGGACAGGAAGCCTTTTATCTCATCTGCTCCCGTCAACAGATCTTCGTAGAAATGCTGAAGGCAATCTTCCTGACTTGCGAATTCGCTGAGAAAGGCAAGGCCATTCGCATCGAGATACAGCTCTGAAATGCTTTTTGCCAAGTCAGCCGCAGACATATTGCTATTCTCTTTTAATTGGCTTTCCGATTGCTCGGATTTCTCCACAGAAATGCCACGCTCCTTGCAGATCTCCGCAAAGTTCCGGTCAATGTCCGTAATCAGCTCGGATGCCGTCTTGTTGATAGTTTCCAGACTGGCGCGAAGTTCTTTCAGCTCCTTGCCCTTTGACCATGTGGCGATATAGCCGAAGCTGTTTTCTCCCGTTTTAATGCCGTAATACTGGCAGACCGCATAGGAAATGCTTTCGGCCTCGACCTCCTCGGTGTTGCGACTCTTTTCTCCGGGGACAAGGATCGTCTCACCATCGTCCGCAAGCTCCGTCATGTGTTCATAGTCGTGGAGCTTGGCATGGGCGATCTCATGGACGGCGGCGCATACCGTCTGCACCTCACTCATACCGGCGCGGATGGTGATGCTCTGCGCCTTAATGCTGAAAAATCCGTCCGTATCCCGCGCAACGGGCTTTATCTCCATCGGAACGGGAGAAGCGCGGCGCAGCGCCTCCATGAAAACCTCATACTGCTGCACATTGCCGCTCAGATCAGCGGCAAGCTGGGGCAAGGGCTTTCCCGCAGTCTGCGACACATCAAAGACGGATACCACCTTGAACATGGGGATACGGATTTCCTTTTCCTCAATGATGGCCTTGCCGTCCGCATCCAGCACCGGCGCATTGGTTTCCGGGTCGGTCTTGATCTTCTCGACCTTTTTCTTATAGGGAGTGGGAGCGATAATGCGGATACCTTTTTCGCCTTTCAGGACGTTCCTGCCGAACTGATTGCGCCACTTGTTGAAGCCCGCCACATGGGTGGCGTCGGGGCGCTGCATATAGATGAGCATGGTATTATTGACCGAGTAGCGGTGAAAACGGCTCATCGTGGAGAGATACTGCCGGTACTTATCGCTCTCAAACAGCTCCTTGATGCCGTTTTCGATGCTGTCAACGATCTCCCGCATCCGGTCTTTGTTGGTTTGCTTTTCAGCCATGATAATCTCCTTTCAGAAAAAATAGCGCCCCTGCGCAGAAGAAAACACATCCTGCACAGGGGCAATTCTCCGCAGATAGACGTTGTTTCCGGGCTTGCGGATAGAATGTCTCAGCCCCTTGGGATTCCGCATGGAAAAAGCCTTGCGGCACGGGGCTTTTACGCCCTCTATCTGCGGAGGTTCCAGTATTGTTCACGCTTCCGTTTGGCGTCCTGCTTTCTCCGCTCCTGCTTGGCGCAGGCAGGACAATACTTGGCGCGGTTGGAGGAAGAATAGACCGGCTTGCCGCAAACGGCGCAGCACTTTCCCGGCCTTTCCCGCATCACGTCGGCCAGCAGCTCATGGTCGGCGGGAAGCACCGCGTTTCGGAACCAGTTGCACAGCAGCGAGTAGGAAATTCCCTGTAC
>ENA-UBDJ01001705-UBDJ01001705.1-human-gut-metagenome-genome-assembly--contig:-NODE-1705-length-9166-cov-4.520031_pt1 | contig 9166 bp, 5 predicted proteins | sample MGYA00244279_ERZ654774 | MGnify/ENA primary metagenome ERZ654774 (study PRJEB26926, sample SAMN06164701) | human gut metagenome | biome: ENVO:00009003; feature: ENVO:2100002; material: ENVO:00002003...
TAGAGTTCGTCGGCAGCGTCAGATGTGTATAAGAGACAGGTGGAGCAGGAAGGCCCGCATATCCGCATTTTGGTCACTGGGGCCGGCTTTTTGTATAATATGGTGCGCATTCTGGCTGGTACCCTCATTGCTGTGGGACAGGGGAAAATTCCGGCAGAAAAGGTGGCAGAACCGCAGCCGGTATATAAGGTGCGCATCACGAAGAATGTTTCCATCAAGACGGTTGCCAAGACTGCATCGTGGCGGCTGGAGAGCAAGGATGATGTTGATAAATACCTTGCTGCATTGCGCGAAAACCTGCTGAAAGAGATGGACGAAGATACCATCGTCAACATTGAACTATAAATGACAGGAGGATTGGCTCCATGAACAAGACAGCCATAAAGAATTTTGCGATCTGGGCGCGGAATAAGCTGATTGCAGATGTCAGCTATGATGCCCGCCTGATCGGTATTACGGAGGACGGCATTGCAAAGCCGTTGCCGCAGAGCTTCGGCGGCACTCAGTTCTTCGATATCGGCACTGCAGAACCGTATTCGATTTCCGGCGAGGCCGTGCGGCAGCGTGACAAGCTGATAGAGGTCATCCAGCAGAAGGAAAAAGATACCGACTACAAAACCGCATATCAGTATGTGATCGAGGAGGTTGCCTATACATGGTTCAATCGCCTGATTGCGATCCGTTTCATGGAGGTCAACGACTATCTGCCTTCCCATATTCGAGTGCTTTCTTCCGAGAGCGGAAAGTTGGAGCCAGATCTGGTCACGACACCGTTTGACGCAGAGCTGCCCTTTACTGCGGAGGAAGAGGCTCAGATTTTCCAGCTGAAGCAGGACAACAAGCTGGACGAAGCGTTCCGCATCCTGTTCCTGAAACAGTGCAATGCCCTGAACGAGATTCTGCCTGCTCTGTTTGAAAAGACAAAGAACTACACCGAGCTACTGCTCAGCTTGTCCGTTATTGACCAGGATGGCGTGGTCTATCATCTGATTCACGATATTCCGGAGGATGACTTCAACATCGAGCGCGGTGGTCAGGTGGAAATCATCGGCTGGCTGTACCAGTATTACAATACCGAGCCGAAGGCCGCTGTATTTGCCAAGAACGGAAAGATTACCAAAGAGGAAATCCCTGCCGTGACCCAGCTGTTCACTCCGGACTGGATCGTTCGTTACATGGTGGAAAACAGCCTTGGCCGTCTGTGGGTAGAAGGACACCCGGAGTGCGGCCTGAAAGAAAACTGGAAATACTATCTGGAAGAGGCACAGCAGGAGCCGGAGGTGCAGGCAAAACTCTCGGAAATTCGTAAAGAGTACGCCGCCTTGAACCCGGAAGACATCAAGCTCATCGACCCCTGCATGGGTTCCGGACATATCCTTGTATACGCCTTTGATGTGCTGATGCAGATTTACGAGAGTGCCGGTTATAGCCAGCGTGATGCTGCAAAGAGCATTCTGGAACACAACATCTACGGTCTGGACATTGATGACCGTGCCTATCAGCTGGCGTACTTCGCCGTGATGATGAAAGCACGGCAGTACAACCGCCGTATCCTCAACGGCGAGAACACTTGCCATGTCTATGCCATTCAGGAGAGTAACAGTATCAACCGTGCGCACCTGAAGTATTTTGGCGCGGGGATGGACGATATCGAGAAGAACGCTGCTAAAATGCAGCTGGAAGGACTGCTGGACACCCTGACCGATGCCAAGGAGTATGGCTCTATCTTGAATGTGGAGAGCTATAACTGGGATTTACTGCGTCGGTTTGTGGCAGCGGAGGATACCGCAGGTCAGATCAGCATGGACAGCGTGGGTGTGGAAGATACCGCCGAACAGCTGAACCGGCTCATTGACATTGGCGAGACCATGGCACGGAAGTATTGGGTTACCTGCACGAATCCGCCGTATGCAAGTATGAGCAATTTAAACGATCGGCTCAATTCTTTCGTGAAAAAGAACTATTCAAATAGCAAAGCAGATATATTTGCTGTTTTTATTGAAAAATGTAAGCACTCAACACGCCATAAGGGATTTCAGTCCATGATTACTCAACATGCATGGATGTTCTTATCAAGTTATGAAAAATTGAGAGAAGAGATGTTGGATAGCTATGTAGTTAATATGGCTCATCTTGGCCCAAGAGCATTCGAGGAAATTGGTGGAGAGGTAGTTCAGACGACCGCATTTGTTTTATGCAATGAAAAAATGAATGATTATCGTGGAACCTATTGTCGATTAACTGAACCCACTACACAAGATGGAAAAAGGGAACGATTTCTTTCAGAAGAAAATCGATATTATGTAGCACTTGACAGTTTTTCATATATTGATGGCAGACCATTTGCGTATTGGGCTTCAAAAACCGCATTGAATAATTTTCATGTTGCTGAACCGTTGATTACGTATTCACGTCCACGAGTAGGTCAAAATACTGGGGATAATGAACGATTTCTGCGGCTTTGGTTTGAAGTTAACCAAAACAAGATTTCTTTCCGGACTACACATGAAGAATTGCCTATTTGCAAGTTGAAATGGATTCCGTATAACAAAGGAGGCAGCTTTAGACGTTGGTATGGGAATTTTGACAGAGTAGTGAATTGGGAAAGTGACGGAAAAGAAATCAAGGATTATGCAATAATTAGAAATCACGGCAAGCATTGGTCGAGATATATTCAGAATATTGAGAATATGTGTAGAGAGGGTGTTTCATGGTCGGATATCGCATCAACAAGATTTGCTTGCCGCTATTTGCCAGAAGGTTTTATTTGTGATGTGAAGGGTTCATCAACATATCCAGAAGAAAAATATCGGATATATATAATGGCTTTCCTGAATAGTAAAATTGCTATTTATTACTTACAAATGCTTAATCCAACAACGACTTTTCAAGTTGGCAACATTGGAAGTCTACCTTTCATATTCGAAGATGATATAGATGTAAAAAATATAGCATCAGAAAATGTCCACCTTTCTAAAGGCGATTGGGACTCCTTCGAAATCTCTTGGGACTTTAAGAAGCACCCATTGCTCCGCAATGTTTCCACAATTTCCGAAGCCTTTACCCAGTGGCAGGTTGAATGCGATGATCGCTTTAACCGACTGAAATCTAACGAAGAAGAGCTGAACCGTATTTTTATTGACATTTACGGCTTGCAGGACGAACTGACCCCGGAAGTGGAAGAGAAAGATGTGACCGTGCGCAAGGCTGACTTGCAGCGGGACATCAAGAGCCTGCTGAGCTATGCTGTGGGCTGTATGTTTGGTCGCTACTCACTGGATGTGGAAGGACTTGCCTATGCAGGCGGCGAATGGGATAGCAGCAAATACCAGAGCTATATTCCGGATGCCGACAATGTTATCCCCATCACCGATGAAGAATATCTGGACGATGATATCGTATCGCGCCTGTGTGCATGGCTGAAAGCAGTGTACGGTGCTGATACGCTGGAAGCAAACCTTGACTATATCGCAAAAGCCCTCGGCAATAAGGGCAGCACCAGCCGGGAGGTCATCCGCAATTACTTCCTGAACGACTTCTTCAAGGATCACTGCCAGACTTACTCTGTCACTGGCTCCGGTAAGCGTCCGATTTACTGGCTGTTTGACAGCGGCAAGCAGAACGGCTTCAAGGCACTGGTTTACCTGCATCGCTACACGCCGGATACCATCGGCAACCTGCGTATCGACTACCTGCACAAGATGCAGCGTGTATATGAATCCGAGATCAACCGAATGCAGGATATGATGGATCACAGCGAGAATGCCCGCGAAGTGGCAGCAGCCGGGAAGCGCAAGGATAAACTTGCCAAGCAGTTGAAGGAATGTCGGGAATACGATGAGAAGATCAGCCATCTGGCACTTTCCCGTATCGAGCTTGACCTCGATGACGGCGTAAAGGTCAACTATCGCAAGCTTCAAACTGCCCAGGATGGCAAGTTCTATGAGGTGCTGGCAGACAGCAAGAACATCATGGTGAAAGAAAAGAAATAAGAAAAAATGACCGGAGGGAGTGGGAAAATGCAAAATCACTGGACAAAGGACGATATCGCAGCGGCATGGCAGCGTTTTGAACGCACATATGCCCATGATTCGGTGGCATACCGCTTCCTCTGCGGTCATTGTATTCAAGATGAAACCGATGAAGATGCGTTGGATTACAATATCATTGGTGTTTGGCTTGTCTGTCATAGAAAATATCGTGACTGGTCAACCGAGAAATCCTATGATCTGGCATGGATACTGGAATTTATGCAGGCGTATCACATGACGATTCCACGGTACATCAAAAGAACAAAGTTCTACCGGAAAAAGATGAAGCTATTGCTGAGTTCTCTTGTAAGAGATAAAGACCAATCACAGGAAAAAGGACAATGATATGGCAGAATTGAACCTGAAACAAATTATAGACCGCCTGAATGCGGAATTTACCGGAGAGACCCGGAAACTGGTTTTCTGGTACGATGATAAGGCAGAATTTGCCGAGGATATGGAGACGGTGGAGCTTCAGAATGCGAAGATCTACCATCTCCAGCCGGATAACCAGTTCTATACAAAGTATTTTCTGGAGCGTGTAGATAAGACCACGAATTATCTGATTTATGCACCGTTTCCGAAGCCGGATGTAAGGGACAACCATCTGGAAGACACAATGCTGTATTCCAGACGGTTCTTTGCTGACCGAGCCTCCTTGCTGTCGGTTGACCTGGGTATTGAGGAAAAGTACAAGCCGGTTATTGAGAAGCACATCAAGTTTTTCGCCAACAAAGAGCGCACTCAGCGGTTCTATGATTTGGAAATCGAAAACTTCAATGAAGAAAATATCCTTGTCGGTCTGCTAAGTGCAGTCTGCAAGGCGCGTACCTGCTCTTTTGAGGAAGTCGTGCGCATCGTGTTGACGGATGGCGAGCTGGTGGACAATGCTTTCTTGCAGGAGTTTGAAAAATACGACCTGCTGTCTGCATTCTGGCAGCTCTGTGAGCAGCATTTCGGATACACCGATACAAAACCGAGTTTGGAACGGCTGCTGGTAACATTGTTCGTTACTTATACTGGACGATATGTGCAGGCAGAGCTTCCGGCAGCATGGAAGAGCTTTGTCTCCTACAAGTCCGGCAATATCATCGCATTTCTCGATAGCCTGATGAACAGCGTCCTGTACCGGGACAAATACGACGCTCTGTCGGCGCACGTTGCCAAAGGGCTGAATGTTCTTTCGGCATTTGCAGGAATGCGAGTGGACGATTTGGTGGAGTGCGACACTTTCCTTGCCGTGGATCAGGTGCTGGTAAAGTGGCTCATTGGCAGACTTGTTTCGGAAGATATCGGTGCAATCGTAAACGGATTTACCATTCCGGAACTCTGTGAAAAGCGGGCTAAAATGCACTTTGGCAGAAAGACCGGGAAAACCTATCAGATGCTTTCCAGTGCATACAGCATGGTGAAGGAAGCGGATTACCATGCCGCAGATGGCTTAAAGCCAATCATCGACCGATATCTTGCTGCGGATTACAATATGGATCAGCAGTATCGGAAATTCTACTATTATTACGACCAGCTGGAGAGCACGGAAAGCTTTGAGCCGCTTCGGGAACTGGTGGAAAATATCTACACGAACGAATATCTGGCTTGCCTGCTCCCTGCCTGGAATGCTGGAATCCAGCAGGATGCCGCATTTTCTGCAATTTCGTTGCAGCGGGAGTTTTACAATGCCAACCTGCGCTATACCAAAGAACGCACCGTGGTTATCATTTCGGATGCCATGCGTTACGAGGTCGGACAGGAGTTGTTTGCCAGAATGCAGGATGACCCGAAATGCACGGCAAAACTTTCTGTACAGTTGAGTGTCCTGCCGTCTTATACAAGGCTCGGTATGGCAGCACTTTTACCGCATAAGACACTGGAAATGACGGATGATTTTCAGGTACTGGCAGATGGTATCCTTTGCGATAATCTGGCCGGTCGGCAGCAAGTGCTGCAAAGCTATAACCCGGATAGTGTCTGTGTACAGTTCGATGATATCAAAAATTTGAAAGTAGCAGAGCTGCGAGATGTGCTGACAAAGCGTCAGATTATCTATGTATATCATAATCAGATTGACGCGCGCGGAGACAAGGCAAATACCGAGGATGAGGTGTTTCATGCGTGTGAGGAGGCCGTTCAGGAAATCATGGACTTGATTCATCGAATCTCCGTCAGCGGCAATACCTATCATTTTATCGTTACTGCCGATCATGGCTTTATTTACAAGCGTGATAAGCTGACAGAAAGTGACAAAATCTCCGGGAAAAGCGCGGACAAAGCATTTGTCAATCGCAGATTTATTGTGTCCAAGGCGGCACTGGAAGACGACGGCATCGACCATATGAGCATGGGACGCGTTCTGGGGAATGAGGACAGCAAGGTGGTGTCCTATCCAGTCAGCAGCAATGTCTTTAAGGTGGCCGGAGGCGGTGCTAACTATGTGCATGGCGGTTCCTCACCACAGGAAATGCTGGTGCCGGTGCTGGAGTTTAAGATGGAGCGCGGTCACATGGAAACAAAGAATGCAGAGATTGCTCTGGTCAGCATCGTCCATAAGATTACGAACCTGATCACTTCCATGGACTTTATCCAGTCGGATGCCGTTAGCGATACTGTAAAAGCTGCAAAATACCGCATTTTCTTCCTCTCGGAAGACAATGAGAAAATCTCGAACGAAAACAGTTATGTGGCGGACAGTCGTGAGGAAAATGCGCAGAAGCGTATCTTCCGGATGCGTTTCACATTCAAGAATAAGAAATACGACAAGGACAAGCAGTATTACCTTGTGGTTTATGACGAAGAAAGCGGTCTGGAGCAGTGGAGGCAGCCTGTCATCATGGACATTGCCTTTGCAGATGACTTCGGATTCGGATTCTGATACAGAGGAGGCAGGAATTCCGTATGGAAATGATGGACATGGCGGCAGACGATACCCGTGAAGAACTGCGCCGGAAGCTGCGCAGCAACTTTGACGGTCGGATCGTCCGCAAAGACCTGACAAAGAAAATAAAAGAAGGAGCGAATGTTCCGGTCTATGTGCTGGAGTTCCTGCTGGGTCAGTATTGTAGTTCAGACGATGAGACAATCATTGAGCAGGGCGTTCAGAATGTGAAACGCATTCTGGCAGATAATTTTGTCCGCCCGGATGAGGCTCAGAAAATTCTCTCCCAGCTGCGCAAGAACGGGAGCCATACCATTATTGATATGGTGACAGTGCATCTGGATATCAAAAAGGATTGCTTTTTTGCAGAGTTCTCTAACCTTGGCCTCACCAATGTGCCGATTACAGATGATTATCCGGAAAAATATGACCGGCTGCTTTGCGGCGGTATCTGGTGCATCGTGCAGCTGGAATATGAGTCTGAGGGAGACAGCAGCTTTGGAATCACGGATATAGATGGACAGCCGATTTCTTCAAAACAGAAAAAGCAGAAGGATATCTCTCCCATCAGCATCCATAAGCTGACTCCGATTCAGATGCCCCATATCGACATTGAAGAAGTTCGAGAGGGACGCAAGGCATTCACACAGGAAGAGTGGATGGATGTTATGCTGCGTTCCTGCGGATATGAGCCGGAACAGTTGAACAATCGGGAAAAGTGGCTGCTGCTTGCGCGTATGTTACCGCTGGTGGAGAACAACTTCAATCTCTGTGAACTGGGGCCGCGCAGCACCGGTAAATCTCATATCTATAAAGAAATCAGCCCAAACAGTATCCTGGTATCCGGTGGTCAGACAACCGTTGCAAATCTGTTTTACAATATGGGGCGCAAAACCGTAGGTTTGGTAGGCTTATGGGACTGCGTTGCCTTTGATGAGGTTGCCGGAATCAAGTTTAAGGACAAAGACGGCATTCAGATTATGAAAGACTATATGGCTTCCGGCTCCTTTGCCCGCGGCAAAGAGGAAAAGGCAGCATCGGCATCTATGGTCTTTGTAGGAAATATCAATCAGAGCGTGGATGTGTTGCTCAAGACTTCCTCTCTGTTTGATCCGTTCCCGCCGGAGATGGGAACGGACACAGCCTTTCTTGACCGTCTGCATTGCTATATTCCAGGCTGGGAGATTCCGAAGTTCCGTCCGGAGCACTTCACCAACGACTACGGCTTTATCACGGATTATCTGGCGGAGTTTATCCGAGAGCTGCGGAAAGAACAGTATGGTGATGCGTTGGATAAGTATTTCCGCCTTGGAAAGAACCTGAACCAGCGCGATACGATTGCTGTCCGCAAGATTGTAGGCGGCTATGTGAAATTGCTTTATCCCGATGGAGAGTTCACGAAGGAACAGATTGAAGAAATTCTTGTATTTGCACTGGAAATGCGCCGTCGCGTCAAGGAGCAGTTGAAAAAGTTGGGCGGAATGGAGTTCTATGATGTGAACTTCAGCTATATCGACCTTGATACCTTTGAAGAAAAATTTGTTTCCGTGCCAGAGCAGGGCGGCGGCAAACTCATTCCTGATGGTATCTGCAATCCTGGACAGGTATATACCGTAAGTCAGGGTAAGTCCGGTATGATCGGTGTATTCCGCCTCGAAAGCCAGATGCTGCCTGGCAACGGAAAATTTGAACGTACTGGCCTTGGCAGCGACCGTGACTGCAAGGAATCCACGAATACGGCGTTCAATTTCCTGAAAGCTAACGGAAATCGCATCAGTGGCAGCATCAGTACTACGATGCGGGATTACATCATCAACTATCAGGATTTGCAGGGCATTGGCATGACCGGAAAGCTGGCATTGCCTACATTGATTGCACTATGTAGCATCGCTCTTGGACGGCCTACGGTCAGTACACTTGCCGTGCTGGGAGAAATCAGTATTAGCGGCACGATTCTGAAGGTGGACGAGCTTGCCAATAGTTTGCAGGTGTGTCTCGATAGCGGAGCAAAGAAAGTGCTGCTTCCGATTACCAGCGCAGCAGACCTTGGCACCGTGCCGCCGGAGCTGGTGGGGAGTTTTAATCTGATTTTCTACAGCAGTGCGGAAGATGCGGTGTTTAAGGCGTTGGGGGTAGAGTAACAGGTCTCTGAATGAAAGAATGTTTTGAAATCAGGGATGAGGTAGAAAGGAAAGTTCCATGACAAAGGATGAAGTAAAAAAACTCAGGATGAACAGTCCGGAATCACTACAGTTTTTAAATA
>ENA-UBDJ01001710-UBDJ01001710.1-human-gut-metagenome-genome-assembly--contig:-NODE-1710-length-9136-cov-8.029622_pt1 | contig 9136 bp, 8 predicted proteins | sample MGYA00244279_ERZ654774 | MGnify/ENA primary metagenome ERZ654774 (study PRJEB26926, sample SAMN06164701) | human gut metagenome | biome: ENVO:00009003; feature: ENVO:2100002; material: ENVO:00002003...
AAGGAATTTACAATTTGCGGCCGGAAGCCTACCGGCTGATTCTTCACGTTTACGGCTTGCTGTTTGACGATTTCAAAGTCAAAAACTGACTTACGCCCAAAGCCCAGGGAGCTTTGCTTTCAAAACTCCATTATGGCGCCGGCGAACGTTACTGCAACAGCGTCAAAATCGCGCGGCGGACATTTTCATCCTTGCGGCGGAAACCTCTAACCAGACAAAGTTCGGCGTCAGATACCAAAACTTTTTCATCGACGCAGATGCCTGCAAAAAAATCGACCAGCGAGATATTCAACACGCTCAAAATCTTTAACAGCCGGGCGCAGGAAATACGATTAACGCCGGCCTCATATTTCTGCACCTGCTGAAATACGACGCCGATTTCGCGTGCCAGACGCTCCTGGCTGAAATTGTTCTGTTCGCGGAAGAAGCGCAGTCTTTTTCCCAGTTCGACATCTATTGCACCGACTTTTGGCATATAAGCCCTCCTATATGTCATAAAAAAAACCACCTGTAAAAGGTGGTCGGAGAGCTGAGAATCATATCTGTAGAAATGACATTTTAGCCTTTAAGACAAACATCTCTGTACATTCGCTAAAATCTCCCCGACCGGTAAGGGTTCGGGTCAGAAGACATAAGCTTTTTTTGCAAAAATTAAAGCTTACGAGGCTACTACAGATTAAGAGCTTCTCAGGGCTCCGCTTCTTTTACAAGAACCAGAAAGGCAGGAAAAGCCAACCTTTCCTGCCTTTCAAAATAAACGAAAATTTGCAGATTTGCAAACCGAAAAGACAATCGGTCACAGTTTTGTGGAAGAGGCCTTAAGCGCGGCCGCGGTTATTAACGTTTTTGAGATTTTCGTCAATATAACTGCGGATATCGCGGCCAAAAGTCTGCTTAATGTAAGAAGTCAGCGCCGAGGGCTGCTCGACATATTTTTCAGCTTCGGTCTGCGCCTGCAAAAGCTCTTCAATCTTCATGACTTTTGCCAGAGCGTCACGTTTTTCGGCCGCTTTGGGCGCGCCGCGAACCGCCGCAATGTTAAACAGGACATGAGCGCGGTAAATGTCTTTCGGATAAGCGGTGCCCAGCGCCAGAATATCGCCGAGTTCGGTCATGGCATTGACATTGCCCTGATTAACCGCCAAACGCAGGAACTTAACCGCATTGCCGTAGTTCTGCGTAATGCCGTGCCCGTTCAAATACATTTCCGCCAAAACATACTGCGCTTCCGAATATTCGGCATTGGCCGCCTCACGGATGAGCTTGACCGCCTTGCCGTAGTCCTGCGGATAAATGAACCCTTTATAATAGGCATAGCCGAGCATAAACTTGGCGGTCGGATTGCCCTTGCCGGCAGCCTTCTTAAACAGTTCCATAGCGGCGCGGCTGTTTTTGCCGACGTTGGAACCGCTGAGATAAATAAAGGCCAGATTGACCGAAGCTTCAACATTGCCGAGTTTGGCCGCTTCGTCAAACAGGGTGGCGGCCTTCAAATAGTCTTTTTCGGTGCCGATACCGCTGTAATACAGACTGCCAAGGTTGTTGATAGCCACATTGTCTTTCTGGGCCGCGGCCATCGAATAGTAGCGGAAAGCCTTATCATAATCAATTTCAACGCCTTCTTCGCCATACAGATACATATAGCCCAGAGTAAGCTGGGCATTAACGTCGCCCTCTTCCGCCTGCCGGGTTATGCGCTGCACAAAAGATTCCTTCTTTTCGTCCGGCCGGGCATAGACCTTTTTGCTTTCTTTCTTTTTGGAAAAGGAAAAGTTCATAAACGAGAAGATACCTTTGTCCTCTTCGCCTTCAGGTTTGGCTTCCGTCCCGTCGCCGCGGTCAATGTTCTTAACCGTATCGGTCAGGCTCAGCTGGGGCTTGTCTTTTTTCTGCCCGATGTCCGGCACCTGCGCCGCGGCATTTTCGGCCGCAAAAAGCAACGATACCAAAAACAAAACCAATTTGCGCATTTTTCCCCCTTATCTGCCTTCCGACCGGTTGCTCAGCGGAACCTCAATCTCCGCACGCTCTTTACTGACGTTCTTATGATATATTCTTATTTGGCGCCGCGTCAATTTCTTTTCGCGTTTTGCGACCTCATTTTCGGCGGCGTCATAATCCTGCCAGTAATCCCGTTCATAATTGTCGCGATAAATGTTGCGGTTCATGTCGACGCGGAATTTGCGCGCTTTGCCATAACCGTCCCAATCGCTTTTGTCTTTGCGCGGATCATACTTTTGAGCGGAAATGAAGTTCGGATAAGTTCTGTCCTTGCCGGTTACGTCGATTTTATCGTGCAGCGGCGAATATTTGCGCGAAATGCTTTCCCGATAGCGGCCGGAAATTTCATAGATGCTTTTCAGGTCATAGTTGCCGCGGGCGGCGATGGCAATGTTGTCCTTGTCCCTGAAGTCAAATTCCTTTTCAACGTCAAATATCTTATGCGGCCGCACCATATAACAGCTTTTAATGAGGTCATGGCAGGCCTTGTAGGTGCCGTCTTGATAATCGGGAGGGATACGCAGCGCGCGGTAGCCGTCCTCCAGCCAACGGACTTTTTCCAGCACCATCATATTATATTCGTGGTTGGCCTGTTTATTGATTTTCTGAATGCCTTTTTTCAAGACCTCAATACGGTATTCGGCACGCTGAACCTCCTGCGCAGACATCTTTTTGCGGCTTGCTTTCAGATTTTCTTCCAAAGCCCGCTGCTCTTCATAAAGCAAATGTGTCTGAAGGTCGGCGCGATAAAAGGCGTCAATTTTTATCTGAACCTCGGCCTTGAATTCCCGTCCGCCGCCCAGCGAAAGATGCAGATACAACTTGTCGTCATAATAGTTTTTGCCGTTTTTCTTAAGCTGGGCGCAGTTTTTCATGTCGTTGTCATAAAACAGGCTGCGCGTTTCGGCCGGATTGACGCCGAGATTGGGCGCCCGCGTCAGCGTGCTGCGGGTTTTGCTGACACCGGTATAATATTTGCGGGTAATGGTCAGGCGCAGAATGTCATTGACGCGGTCAAGATGGCCGCGAACGCCGGAAAGCTCCTGCTGCAGGCGGTTAACATCGCCGTGCTGCTGAAAACTCTCGTTGATTTTGCGCACTTCGGCCATTTGTTCGACACGATAATCCTGAATTTTTTCAATCGCACGGCGCGCTTTTTTCATAACCGGAAGGATAACGTAAACCGGATTGTTTTCGTTGTCGCGGTATTCCAGCCGCATACAGGTAAAAGGCGTAACCTCCTTAAGGCTGTAATTGGTAACGACGTTTTCGCGGACGGTAATAATCCTGTTTTTCTTGGCGTCGACATGCGGAATCTTCTGGATGTGCATTTCCAGTTCGCCGTTGAGCTGATTCATGCAGGCAATCTGCTCCGGAATGCCGTAAATTTCATAGAGGCCGCGGTAGACCTCGCGATAAGCCTTCATGCCGTCGCGGTAATAATTGAGCAAAAACAGCACCTCTTCCTGATTGATGCGGTGCTCAACATAGGCCTGAAAAATTTCGCGGCAGTTTTCCTTGTCATATTCCTTTTGAATGGCGTCAATTTCTTCCGAGCTGTATTTGACGATGTCCTTAGCGGTAATGGTGCGTTCAAAAACAGACTTCTCAGGCTGTTCCAAAAAATTATCGCCGAATTCTTCACAAAGTTCTTTGTATATTTTTCTGCTGAATTCCGTATCGTTAAGCATTCTTCTGTCTTTCGGTTTTCTTCCTTAACTTATAGATTATAGGTCGAATCGGGTTTAAACACAATAAAAAAGAGCGGTGGAAGTCGCCACCGCTCTTTTTTGAACTCCGCCGCCGGATTAGAACAAACTCAATACCGACTGAGCTGCCTGAGAAGCAAGGCTCAGAGAGTTAATCGCCAGCTGCTGTCTGGTCTGCAGAGCCAGCATGTTTGCGGACTCTTCATTCATGTCGGCCAGCGTCAGCTTGTCGGCGCCTTCTTCAAGAACGTTAATCAGGTTCTCAGTGAACTCTTCGCGGTTTTCAACAATCGAGTAGTTGTTACCAAATACAGAAGCCATATTGCGCAGTTTGGAAACGGCGTCTTCAACTTCGGTAATCGAGTTATTAATGGCATCTTTGTTTATTTTGACAAAATCGCCGGGATCTTCAACATCCGTCGTACCAACTTTGACTAAGGAACCATCGCCAACCAATTCATCAATCGTTTTGGCTGTTGTTCCATTATATGACTTTTTAATCTCATAAACAGAACCGTCTTCCGCATCATATACATAAGCGGGTGTATCTGCATCATAGGTTACATTTGCGCTGCCGTTAAATTCCGTTGCTGTCGCCGATTTCGCCCATTCGGAATCCGTCGTGGCAGCAGAATGCAACCCGAGACCTGCGGAAGAAGCGTCATCACCCTTAACGGTCAAAGAAGAAGAACGGTCTTCGTTGAAGACAACCTTCAGTTCCTGATCTTTGCCGCCCAAGAGGTTAACACCCTTATAGCCGGAGTCTTTTGCGATACCGTCAATCTGTTTCAGAATTTCGTCGAACTGTTTCATGTAGTTTTCTACAGATGTTGTATCTGAAGTATCTTTAGCGGAGTTGGCAATCGCCTTCGCCTGCGAAGCGAATTCGGTAATCGCCTCAATACCTTCGTTGGCCGCCTGAATCGTCTGAACCGCCTGACCCATGCTGTCCAACAGCGAACTCAAGTCGCTGGCGCGGTTGGTCAGAGATTGCGCGGTGTAATAAGATGACGGATTGTCAATCGCCGAGTTTACTTTTTTACCGGTGGAAAGTCTTTCCTGAGTGGTATCCATCAAGCTCTGCGTCTGCTGCAAGGAAAGCAGGTTGGAACGCATGCTTGCTGTTAATGAAATATCTGCCATGGTCTTTCTCCAAAATACTTTTGAACACATTATCTGTGATGTCTTACTGACATTACAGAATTTATTTTAGCACAAAAAAAGTATCAGCTCAATACTTTATTGACTCATCTTAGAGGGCAAACGTAAATAAAACATTAATCGGAGAAAAGCGGCAAGGTTCAAAGTTTGCCGAAAAATTCCTCTTCTTTTTTAACCAGACGGTCGGCGTTTTTGATGGCCGAATAATAGTCGTTGTTAATGATGTTTTCGTTAATCGGCGCAATATAGGGAATCAGACTCGGCGCGGCCGACTGCAAATCGCGGACATATTCAAGATAAATCGGCTGCAGCGGGGTCGGATCTTTGGCCAGATACATCTGCTGGACAACAAAATAAACGCGTTTGCAGGGCGTATTGGCCTCTTTTTCGCGCAGAATAAACTTTTCGCGCAGGATGGGAACATTGCCTTCAATATAAAAACGGGTGCGCTCGCCGTCATTGGTAATGAGAGATTCGCCGATAATGATGCTTTCGTGCGGTTTGAGTTCGATTTTTAAAGGCATTTGTTTCAGGCTCCTGAGAGAGTGTTGGTTCTTTTTAACTTTTCGGTATTATATAATTGATTTATTTCTTTTTGCAAATCTTTATTTTTAATGTATAAGTATTTCAAATCAAGAAACTTTGAATGGGGAAACTTAATGCTGTTTTTTAGCAGAGACTTATCGGTTGACGAAAAAAACGTCTATATGGAAGCGTTGGCCTTTATTCTGAACGTCGGCAAAAGCAACAACGACGCAAAGAAAGAATATATGGAAACACAAATGGCTGAAATCGGCCTGAGCAAAAAAGACTTTCGCAGCGCCAAAAAGGTTAAAACGGCCGGCGAACTGGCCAAAGACATCAAGGGAATCGGAGACATCAAGGTCAAGCGTTTTATCCTGCGCGAGATGATTCTGCTGGCGCTGGCCGATCACGAGCTGACCGACGAAGAAATTCAGACCATCTATCAAATCGGCACCTGCAGCGGCCTTAAGGAGGAAAAAATCAGCGACTTTTTCCTGTGGGCCGCCAAGGGAATCGAGTGGCAGATTGAAGGCACGCAGCTGGTTGAGGACAATCTGTAAGCCATGTTTGAGCCGCCGATTCTGACTATCAAAGGCGCCCGTTTGTCTTTCGGCACCAACGAGCTGTTTACCAATGTTGAACTTTATATCAACCGCGGCGACAAAATCTCGCTGGTCGGACGCAACGGCTGCGGCAAGTCAACGCTGCTGAAAGTGATTGCCCGCGACATTGAACCCGATGCCGGCGAAATTTTCGTACAGCCCGGCGTCAAGGTTTCCTATATGCCGCAGGATCCGGACTTTTCCGGTTATGCCACGCTGCGCGAGGTTGTGCTTTCCGGCCTGCCCGAACATGAACGCGGCCAGGAATACCGTGCAGACATCCTGATTGAGCAGTTTGACATCCGCGCCGAACAAAGCCCCGAGCAATCTTCCGGCGGCGAACGGAAAAAAGCCGCGCTGGCCAAGGCGTTGATTAACGAACCGGACATTTTGCTGCTGGACGAGCCGACCAACCATCTGGATATGCCTACGATTGAAAAACTTGAAAAAATTATCGCCGATTTTCGCGGCGCGGTCATACTCATCAGCCATGACCGGATGTTTTTGAGCAACACCTCCCGGACAACCTTCTGGCTCGACCGCGGCATTCTGCGCCGCAACAACAAAGGTTTCCGCTATTTTGAAGAATGGCAGGAACAGGTTATCGACCAGGAAATCATCGAACAAAAGTATCTTAACAAGAAAATCGAGGAAGAAACCGAATGGCTGCATAAAGGCGTAACCGCCCGCCGCAAGCGCAATCAGGGGCGTCTGCGCCGGCTGCAGCAGCTGCGTCAGGAACGCCGCGAACAAATCAGGCAAATCGGTTCGGTCAAACTGGAGGTCGAAGAAGGAGAACTGCGCTCGAAAATGGTCATCGAGGCCAAACACGTCTGCAAGACTTTCGGCGACAGGGAAATCGTCAAAGACTTTTCAACCCGTATCATCAAAGGCAACAAAATCGGTATCGTCGGCCCCAACGGTGCGGGAAAAACCACGCTTATCAAGCTGCTGACCAAGCGTCTGGAACCGGACAGCGGGCATGTCCGTATCGGCAAAAACCTGGAAGAAGCCTATTTTGACCAAAACCGACTGACCCTGGACCCGAAAAAAACACTTTGGAAAACGCTTTGCAACGAAGGCGACCATATTTTCGTCCGCGGTTCGTATCGTCATGTGGTGGCTTATCTGAAAGACTTTCTGTTTCGTCCCGATCAGGCGCAGTGTCCTGTTTCGGCGCTTTCCGGCGGCGAAAAAAACCGTCTGATGCTGGCCGTCGCGCTGGCCCAGCCCTCCAATTTTCTGGTGCTGGACGAACCGACCAACGATTTGGACATGGATACGCTTGACCTTTTGCAGGAGGTTCTGGACGAATACGAGGGAACCATCCTGCTGGTAAGCCATGACCGCGACTTTATCGACCGCGTGGTCACATCGGTTATTTACATGCCCGGCGACGGTTCGGTTTCCGAACATGCCGGCAGTTACAGCGACCTGCTGGAAAAACTGAAAAGCAAAATTCCGGCAAAAAAGGAAAGCAAAAAAGAAGCGCTGCCGAAAAAAGAGGAAAAGCCGAAAAGCGAGACAAAAAAAACCGGCAGGCTCAGTTACAACCAGCAACGCCTGCTGGAAATTCTGCCAGGCAAAATAAGCGAACTGGAAAAGCAGATCGGCGACACGGAGGCCGCGTTGAGCGACAGCAGTCTGTATACCGAAAATCCCGAAAAATTCGACGCACTGACTACACAACTGGAAAAACTGAAAGCCGAACTTGAAAAATCGGAAAACCAGTGGCTGGAAATTGAAATGCTGCGCGAGAGCATCGGCGCCTGATTCAGTTTCGACCGCCGCCGACGAGATGATGCCATTGGCGCTGTGCCAAACGCTGATAGACTTTGATTCTGGGCAAGATACGGCGTTTGGGCGCATATTGTTTATAAAATTTGCGCAAAATGTTTTTATAATTTTCATTCAGGACAGCGACAGCCTGACGGCGCCGCGAAGCGTGCGGTATGCCCTCGCGGTTGTAGGCTTCGGCATATCGTTTTTCTTCGGCGCGGGGATTTTCGGTTGACCAGCGTCCGAACCATGTCTGCTCAAGCATAAACGCCTTGCCGAGATGAACGCCGTTTCCGTTATCGTCCGCAACCTGAATTCCACAGCCGAAAGCGGCAAAATGGCAGGGCCTGGTAAACCTTTTCAGGTCTTTGTCGGTAATTTTTACCCCATGAGCGGAAAGAAAACTTCTGAACCTGTCGCGAAAACGGGGAAGATCGCTTTTGTCGCGAAAATCGAACCCCTGATTGGCCCAGATATAACCGCCGTAAACCGGAATTTTTCCTTTCGGCGCCGAACGTGCCTGAACAAAAATTTCCGAATGTTCGTTTTTGTAGCAAATTTTGCGGATTTGGTCGTAGGCCTGCAGAAAATCCCGCGTACGCGCCATGAGCAAATGGGCAAAATTTGCTCCGGCCGCGCCTTTTTCGCGGCGCAGGGAATCATGAACGAAAACCATCTTGTCGTCTTCAAAACATATTTTCCGGCTGACGGCGTAGGTTTCTTCGCCCTTGGTTATCCGGGCACGGAGATGAAGTCTGCTGACAAACCCCAATTGCTCCGAAACGATCAGCGCCTGCTCGTAAAAAGTACGATACCCCTTGTCGGAAAGATCAAACGGCCACCGTTCCTGAACCGCTTGCGGCACGGACGAAAAGAACTCGGTCAGGGCGCCAAGTCCGGAAAATTCGCATTTGTCGCCAAACAATGTATGGCTGTAAATATGCTCGCTGATTTTCAGTCCGTCGCTCATCGGCCGCCTATTTTATTTTGCTGAAAGGTTTGGTGCCGTCAAGAATATCGCTGATTAAAACCAAATCCGGCGTTACCATGTCTATTTCGGCCGGACTAATCTTTTCGACGTCAAGCCGCTGCTTCTGTTCGTCAATCATCCGCTGAACCGCCGAACCGTCAACGTCGGAAGCTCCGCCCTGCTCAAGCATGCGAATGGTCGATTTGACATGCTCTTGCAGAAATGCGGATTTGACAATCGCCTTCATTCGCTGCTCGACATAAAAAAAGCGGTCGGCATTCCAGCCGCGGGCTGCCAGCCAATTAACGGTCTTAACCGGAAACTTTTCTGACGCAGGCCCCATGGTCAAAGACTGTCTCTTATACACATCTGACGCTGCCGACGAACTC
>ENA-UBDJ01001725-UBDJ01001725.1-human-gut-metagenome-genome-assembly--contig:-NODE-1725-length-9078-cov-6.656323_pt1 | contig 9078 bp, 7 predicted proteins | sample MGYA00244279_ERZ654774 | MGnify/ENA primary metagenome ERZ654774 (study PRJEB26926, sample SAMN06164701) | human gut metagenome | biome: ENVO:00009003; feature: ENVO:2100002; material: ENVO:00002003...
GGCTCGGAGATGTGTATAAGAGACAGGCGTAATGGCTTGCTGGGTGACTCTGGAGGAACTGAAACCTTTGTTGGACCATATCGGGGCAGACGGAGTGCATCTGGAAATGGATTTCCACAATGAGAGGGAAGTGGAGCAGGCAATGAGAATCATTGAGGAATATACCGGCTCTTCTTCGTCTGTGTCTGCAGATGTTCACACGAATCAACCCGTTGGAGAACAGGATAATGCACAGGAAAGTATTCGGATCAGAGAAGAAAAGTCTCAGGAAGAGGATCGGATGAAACCTTTGTATGATGCCATTGTAGCCGGAAAACTGGAACCGGCTGTTGAAGTTACAAAGGATGCCATTGCTGCCGGAGTGCTTCCGCAGGATATTATCAACGGCTATATGATTACGGCTATGGGCGAAGTCGGCCAGCGCTTTCAGGACGGCAAGGCCTTTGTCCCCCAGCTCCTCATGGCGGGGCGTGCAATGAAAGGAGCTTTGGAACTTTTGAAACCTTTACTGGCGGGGAATGCATCTGCTACTATCGGGAAAATTGTGATCGGTACTGTAAAAGGAGATTTGCATGACATTGGAAAGAACCTCGTGGCTTCCATGCTGGAAGGTTGTGGCTTCGAAGTGATTAATATCGGTATTGATGTTACTTGCGACAAGTTTGTTGAAGCGGTGAAGGAAAACAAAGCGGACATTTTATGTATGAGTGCCTTGCTGACTACCACTATGACTTATATGCAGGATGTGATCCGGGCATTGGAAGAGCAGGGCGTGTTGAAGATAGAGTCAGAGCAGGTATACCGTAATCCGGTGAAACAGGCAAAGAAATCACAACAGGAGATCATCTATACGGAAGAACAGCAGCATGTGATCCAGGGGTTCCGGCAAGACTATCTGTGTGGAACAAGGAGAACTTATCTGCTTCACGGAGTGACCGGAAGTGGAAAGACAGAAGTCTATATGGAGATGATCCGCACGGTTGTTGACCAGGGAAAACAGGCAATCGTTCTGATTCCGGAGATCGCACTGACCTATCAGACAGTGATGCGGTTTTACCGCTGTTTCGGCGACAGAGTTTCTATCATGAACTCAAGACTGTCTGCCGGAGAACGTTACGATCAGATGATGCGTGCAAAGAGGGGCGAGGTCGATGTGATGATCGGACCACGTTCTGCACTTTTTACTCCATTTCCGGATTTGGGGCTGATCGTTATAGATGAAGAACATGAACCAACCTACAAGAGTGAGCAGGTGCCACGTTATCATGCAAGAGAAGTAGCAGTTCACAGGGCAGAAGTAGAAGATGCAAGCGTTGTGCTCGGAAGTGCAACTCCGTCAATGGAGGCAATGTATCGGGCAAGGCTTGGTGAGTATCAGCTTTACGAGATGAAGAATCGTTCTCATATGCAACAGATGGCGACTGTGCATACAGTTGATATGCGAAAGGAACTGAAGAATGGAAACCGTTCCATCTTGAGTGAGAAGCTGCAGGAACTGATTGAAGACAGACTGAATGCAAAAGAGCAGATCATGCTGTTTTTGAATCGCAGAGGATATTCTGGTTTTATTTCCTGCAGAGAATGTGGCCATGTAGTGAAATGCCCGCACTGTAATGTATCCTTGTCGGTACATAAAGGCGGGAAAATGGTCTGTCACTACTGTGGTTATGAACAGCCGAAGGTGACGGAATGTCCTGAATGCGGTTCCCGTTATATCGGAGAATTTCGTGCGGGAACCCAGCAGATCGAGGACATGGTGAAGGCAAGATTCCCACAGGCAAGAGTACTCCGCATGGATATGGATACAACGAAGAAAAAGGATTCCCATGAGCAGATTTTATCTGCCTTTGCGAATGAAGAGGCGGATATTCTTGTGGGAACACAGATGATCGTAAAGGGACATGATTTTCCAAAGGTCACATTAGTCGGTGCATTGGCAGCAGATATGTCTCTTTATACAGATGATTATCGTTCCGGTGAGCGAACATTTCAGCTTTTGACACAGGCAGCAGGCCGTGCCGGAAGAGGTGACAGACCGGGTGAGGTCGTGATTCAGACTTACGATCCGGAGCATTATGCAATCGAGGCTTCAGCAGCGCAGGATTATGAAGCATTCTATGAGAAAGAAATCCGTTACCGCAGTCTGATGGGATATCCACCGGTGGAGAACCTGATGGCAGTACTTGCAGCATGTGAAGATGAGGTACTTTTAGAGAAAGCGTGCAAGTATCTGAAGGAATACATTTTGCGGATCAAAGGTCAGGCACAGCTCGACGTGATCGGTCCGGCAAGTCCGGGAGTGGATAAGATCAAAGATATTTACCGGAGAGTGATTTACGTAAAAGCGCCGGAATACCGAACCTTAGTTGTATTAAAAGACAGGATGGAACAATATATAGAAATTAACTCAGGGTTTCAGAAAATGAGGATCCAATTCGATTTCAACCCGATGAATTTATAGAAAAGAGAGGAAAGAATAATGGCAATCAGAGAAGTAAGAGAGATGGGCGATGACGTTCTTGAAAAACAGTGTAAACCAGTGACGAAGATGACACTTCGTACAAAGATTTTAATTGAAGATATGCTTGATACGATGTATGAGAAGATGGGGGTGGGTCTTGCAGCACCGCAGGTTGGTATTCTCAAACAGATTGTAGTGATTGATGTCGGAGAGGGTCCGATCGTTTTGATCAATCCTGAGATTGTTGAGACATCCGGTGAGCAGACAGGCGAAGAAGGTTGCTTAAGTGTGCCGGGAAAATGGGGAATCGTAACTCGTCCGAATTATGTAAAAGTACGTGCACTTAATGAAAATATGGAGGAGTTTGAGATAGAAGGAGAAGAACTTCTTGCAAGAGCGTTCTGTCATGAGATCGATCACCTGGGAGGACACCTCTATGTAGAGAAAGTAGAAGGAGAACTGCATGATTCACCGGCCTACAACGAGGAAGATATGGAATACGAAGTGGAGGAATAATTGATGAGAATAATTTTCATGGGAACACCGGACTTCTCCGTGGGAACACTGGAGGCACTGGTGGAAGCAGGGCATGAGGTGTGTCTCGTAGTGAGCCAGCCAGATAAACCAAAAGGACGTGGTAAAGAGATGCAGCCAACCCCGGTGAAAGAAGCTGCGATAAAACATGGAATTCCGGTTTATCAGCCAAAGAAGATCCGTGATCCGGAATGTGTAGAAGAACTGAGAAAATACAATGCAGATGTGATGGTTGTCATTGCATTTGGTCAGATCATTCCGAAAGAAATTCTGGAGATGACACCATACGGATGTATTAATGTACACGCATCTCTACTTCCGAAATACCGTGGTGCCGCGCCAATCCAGTGGTCTATCATCAATGGCGAGGAAGTGACAGGTGTTACAACAATGCAGATGAACGAAGGACTGGATACAGGCGACATGATCCAGAAGGTTGAAGTGCCGATCACAGAAGATGAGACAGGAGAAAGCCTTCATGATAAGCTTGCAGAGGCAGGAGCAAAGCTTTGTGTAGAGACTCTGAAAGCTATTGAAGATCATACGGCAACTTTCGAGAAGCAGGGTGAAAGCCCGACAGAATATGCCAGAATGCTCGATAAGAAGCTTGGAAATATTGACTGGAATACATCCGCAGTACAGATCGAACGTCTGGTGCGTGGCCTGAATTCCTGGCCAAGTGCTTACACACATTGGGACAAAAAGGTAGTGAAGATCTGGAGAGCAAAAGCAGAGGCTGATGGCACGGTAAAAGCAGAGCCTGGAACAGTGTTGAGTGTAGAGAAAGATTCCTTTACTGTTCAGACAGGGGATGGCGTCTTACGAGTTCTGGAACTTCAGATTCCGGGGAAAAAGAGAATGGATACAGGAGCTTTCTTAAGGGGATACACAATTGAAAGCGGAGTTAAATTCACACAGGAATAAGAGGACTTCTGGAGGGGGACTGTAGATAGATAACAGGAGGTAGTTTTGGTATGTATTATGGATTTTATTATGACTGGACTTATATACTGGTACTGATCGGTGTGGTTCTCAGCCTGCTCGCATCATCCCAGGTGAAAGGAACATTTGCAAAATATTCGAAGATCCGCAGTTATTCAGGGATGACAGGACGAGAAGCGGCAGAACAGATTCTCAGAAGAAATGGAATCTATGATGTGCAGGTGACTCATATTGCGGGAAATCTGACCGATCATTATGATCCGAGAAACAAGACACTGGCACTTTCTGATCCGGTTTATAATTCAACTTCTGTAGCAGCAATCGGAGTTGCGGCACATGAGTGTGGTCATGCAGTACAGCATTTTGAAGGGTATGCACCTTTATCAATCCGTGGGGCACTTGTGCCGGTCGTAAATTTCGGTTCCATGATTTCCTGGCCGTTGATCATTATCGGCCTGTTTATGAATGGCCAGATGTCCAGCTTCCTTATTGATATCGGAATTCTGCTCTTTATGGTAGCTGTGGCATTTCATCTTATAACACTTCCGGTGGAAATCAATGCTTCCAGAAGAGCGGTGAAGGTACTTGGAAATTCAGGAATGCTCCGTGAAGACGAAGTCGGTGGAGTGAAGAAGGTACTTCGGGCAGCAGCAATGACATATGTGGCAAGTGCGGCCGCAATGATTTTACAGCTTTTACGTTTGTTGATCCTGACAAATGGACGAAGAAGGAATGACTGATAAAAAGAAAAAATGCTGTAACTGTTCAGAGCCAACCTCCAAAATGCGGAGAATAGGAGATTATTTATGGGAAAGCAGATCAATGAACGAGAGATCGTTCTAGAGATTTTGATGGAAATAACAGAGAATGGAGCATATAGTCATAAGATTCTTGGCGATGTTCTGTCAAAATATCAATATCTTGAGAAACGTGAGCGTGCATTTATCACCAGAGTTGTGGAAGGTACTCTGGAACATATGATAGAAATTGATTATATTTTGAATCAGATTTCTAAGACAAAGGTTAAGAAGATGAAACCGGTCATCCGTAATCTTCTTCGTAGCAGTGTCTATCAGCTGAAATATATGGATAGCGTACCGGATCATGCGGTGTGCAGTGAGGCAGTAAAGCTTGCGGTTCGAAAAGGATTTTCAGGTCTGCGGGGATATGTGAATGGAGTTCTGAGAAATGTTGTCCGCAAGATGGACGAGATCGAGTATCCAAAAGAAGATGTACAGAGATTGTCTGTGAAATATTCTGTCCCGGAATGGATTCTTTCTTTATGGAAGAAAGAATATGGGGAAGAGATCACAGAGAAGATGGCAGCAGATTTTCAGAAAGAGAAGCCGATTACGATCCGATGTTGTATGAACCGGGTTACACCGGAAGTATTGAAAGAAAAACTGGAAGCAGAAGGAGCGAAAGTAGAAGCACATCCGTATCTTCCTTATGCGTTTTATCTTTCAGAGTATGATTATCTGGAAGGTCTGGAAAGTTTTCAGGAAGGACTCTTTGCAGTACAGGATATCAGTTCTATGTTTGTCGGAGAACTGGCAGATCCAAAAGCCGGCGATCATGTGATTGATGTCTGTGCAGCACCGGGAGGAAAATCACTTCATGTGGCAGAGAAGCTTCAGCTGGCAGATGAAGTGGCGGCGAGAGAGAACAGAACAGAAGAAAAGATAGGACGGGTTGAAGCGAGAGATCTGACCGAATATAAGACAGATCTGATCTGGCAGAATATCGACCGTTCCGGACTTGGAAATATTTGTGCTGTATGCAAGGACGCCTCTGTATTTGATGAGTATGATAAGGAAACAGCGGATCTTGTGATCGCAGACCTTCCATGTTCAGGTCTTGGCGTTCTTGGCAAAAAACCAGATCTGAAATATCGCGTACAACCGGAAGATCTTGAAGAACTTGCAGATTTGCAGAGAAAGATTCTGACTTGCGCACAGGCAATCGTCAAGGATGGCGGCACATTGATGTACAGCACATGTACCGTAAATCCGGGAGAAAACATGGACAATGTACACTGGTTCTTGAAAGAATACCCACAATTTGAACTGGACGATATTACAGAAAATCTTTGCAAGGAGTTACGAAGTGATGTGATCGAGAAGGGATGTATCCAATTCTTCCCGGGAGTTCACGATTGTGACGGATTCTTTATTGCAAGATTAAAGAAAAAAGCATGATTTTCAGGAAATGTGAAAAAATAGAAAAATCAGACAAATAATGTGAATAACTCACAGAAAAAACGAAATACAGGAGGAAAACTTTAAGATGAAGAAGGATATCCGTGCTTATGGATATGAAGAATTACAGAAAGAGATGGCGACGATCGGAGAAAAAGCATTTCGTGCAAAACAGATTTATGAATGGCTGCATGTGAAGCTGGTAGATCATTTTGATGAGATGACGAATCTTTCAAAGGCTTTGAGGGAAAAACTGGAAGAGAATTATGAGATTCTCCCGGTTGTTATGCTGGAGAGACAGATTTCCAAGATTGACGGTACGAACAAGTTCCTGTTCCGTCTCTATGATGGAAATGTAGTCGAAAGTGTTCTTATGAAATATAAGCATGGAAATTCTGTCTGTATTTCCTCCCAGGTCGGTTGCAGGATGGGATGTGCATTCTGTGCATCAACGATCGGAGGTCTGGTGAGAAATCTTTCTCCGTCTGAGATGCTTGGACAGATCTATCAGATTCAGAAGATAAGTGGTGAGAGGGTTTCGAATGTGGTGATCATGGGAACCGGAGAACCGATGGATAATTACGATAATTTCCTGAAGTTTATTCATTTACTTACAGATGAGCATGGACTGAATATCAGTCAGAGAAATGTCACCGTATCAACCTGTGGAATAGTTCCAAGGATGAAAGAACTGGCGAAAGAGCATTTACAGATTACACTTGCACTTTCGCTTCACGGTTCAAATCAGGAAAAACGAAGAAAATTGATGCCGGTTGCAAATAAATATGATATCACAGAAGTACTCGCAGCCTGTGACGAATATTTCAAAGAAACCGGCCGGAGAGTGAGCTTTGAGTACAGTCTTGTACATGGTGTGAATGATACGGATGAAGATGCACAGGAGCTGATTCATTTATTAAAGCATAAGAACTGTCATATCAATCTGATACCGGTCAACCCGGTAAAAGAGCGTGATTTTGTTCGTCCAAGCCGGAAAAGTGCTTTGAATTTCAAAAATAAACTTGAAAAAAGCGGAATAAATGTTACTATAAGAAGGGAAATGGGCTCTGATATTGACGGAGCCTGCGGTCAGCTCAGGCGCCGCTACGTAGAAACTGAAGGAGAATAGAAGGTATGAAGACATTTTCAATTACAGATGTTGGAATGGTGCGACAGGTAAATCAGGACTACGTCTTTACGACGGGAAAACCACTGGGTATTCTCCAGAACCTGTTCGTGGTAGCGGATGGTATGGGTGGCCATCAGGCAGGAGATTATGCTTCCAAGTGTACTGTGGAAGTGATGATCAAAGAGATTGCGAAGAGCGAGGGTGAGGATATCGAACGTGTTCTTGTGAAAGCAATCAAGGCTGCCAATCGTGAGATTATCAAAGAAGCATCCGGTGACGAACATCTGAAGGGGATGGGAACAACGGTTGTTGCCGCTACTGTGAAAGAACAGATGCTGTATTTTGCCAATGTAGGAGACAGCCGTCTGTATCTGATCAATCAGGGGATCCAACAGCTAAGTAAGGATCATTCTCTTGTAGAAGAGATGGTACGTCTTGGTGGAATTAAGCCGGAAGAAGCGAAGCATCATCCGGATAAGAATATTATCACAAGAGCGATCGGTGCAAAAGCTGATGTGGATGTGGACTTTTATGAACATCGTCTGAAACGGGGAGACATCATTCTGATGTGTACAGACGGATTAAGTAATATGGTGGAAGATGAAGAACTTTTCCATATTGTGCAGGGAAGCCGGGATATCGTCGAGGCAGGTGAGATGCTGGTGGAAGCAGCAAAAGAGAATGGAGGAACAGATAACATCGGAGTGGTATTGTTTGAGCCATTTGCAGATGAGGTGAGTGTATGATTAAAGAAGGAGTATTTTTAGGGAAACGATACGAGATACTTGGTCGTATCGGTTCTGGCGGAATGGCAGATGTCTATAAAGGCAAGGACCATAAGCTGAATCGTTTTGTTGCGATCAAGGTGTTGAAGAGCACATATCGTTCGGATGAGACGTTTATTAAGAAGTTTTTAAGCGAAGCTCAGGCAGCAGCAGGATTGATGCATCCAAATGTAGTTAATGTCTATGATGTAGGGCAGGATCGCGGTCTTTATTATATGGTCATGGAGCTTGTAGAAGGAATTACGCTGAAGGATTACATTGAGAAGAAAGGAAAGCTTTCAGCAAAAGAGACAATCAGTATTTCCATCCAGATGGTGACAGGTATTCAGGCAGCGCATAACTGCCATATCATTCATCGGGATATTAAGCCGCAGAATATCATTATTTCCAAAGATGGAAAGGTTAAGGTTACTGATTTCGGAATCGCGCGGGCTACGACATCAACGGCAACACAGGCAGTAACAACGACAGTGATGGGATCTGTACATTACACATCTCCGGAACAGGCCAGAGGCGGTATTGTAGATGAGAAGAGTGATATCTATTCAGCAGGTATCACGATGTATGAGATGATCACCGGGCATGTTCCGTTTGACGGAGATTCGACAGTGACGGTTGCTTTGAAACATTTGAATGAAGTGATCAAGTCTCCAGCAGAAGAAGTACCGGATATTCCGTACAGTTTGGAGTGCATTATTATGAAATGTACACAGAAACTGCCGAATAAGCGTTATATGAGCTGCGAGGAGCTGCTTCAGGATCTGAAGCATTCACTGGTAGATCCGGAAGGGGATTTTGTTGTTCTTGATGGTGTGACAAGACGTATGCCGGCAACATCCCAGGATACAGGTCGGACTACGGTTGTTATGTCACCGGATGAACTGAATCGTATGAAGAATCGTCAGAATTATAATGATGATTATGACGACGATTATGATGACGATTATGACGATGATTATGAGGACGACTACGATGACCGCCGTAGAAGCCGTTATGATGATGACTGTCTCTTATACACATCTGACGCTG